>ERZ779840.135-NODE-135-length-100293-cov-10.617431_pt1 | contig 100293 bp, 95 predicted proteins | sample MGYA00511561_ERZ779840 | MGnify/ENA primary metagenome ERZ779840 (study PRJEB29588, sample SAMEA2162036) | human gut metagenome | biome: human gut; feature: human-associated habitat; material: faeces | place: Denmark | collected 2008/2010 ...
AAACATTGCAAAGCAAAGACTTTTCAGAAATCCTACTGATCTGCGTCAATTTTGGGAGTCACAGTCTCACAGGTATTATTAAATTTTCTGAGGCAAAAATCTCTATTCTATCTCTCTAACATAAGAAATATTATGGGCATATTACATTATTCTCTGTGAGAAATTTGAGTTATTAATACTTTATGCGTTTTTTGGTCATAGTTGCATTATTTTTTCATAGAAATGAACAAAGAGGTATGACCGGTCAGGGTGACAGGCTGCCGGTTTCGGAGGAATACCTATGGGAACAATGGCAGGAAAACTACTGAAAGGAACATTATTATTGACTGTCACCGGTTTTGCGACAAGGATCCTTGGATTTTTCTACCGGATTTATCTGGCAGATATGCTGGGGGCACATTATCTGGGAATCTATCAGTTGATCTTTCCGGTATATGCCATTTGTTTTACAATTTATGGAGCGGGGATCCAGACAGCACTGTCCCAGGTCATTGCATCGAAAAAAAACAAGAATGAAAATTCCTGTTCTGTGATGAAAATATTCCGGGCAGGAACAGGGATTGCCATGATGCTGGCATTTTCGCTGCAGTTTTTGCTGTGGTGGAAAGCAGAATGGATCGCTCTTCATTTTGTGATGGAACCGGCACTGACACCCTACTTAAGGATTATGGCGGTATTTTTTCCGTTTTGCTGCCTGGGTGCGTGTATAAATGGGTATTATTACGGGATACAGGATGCCAAGATTCCTGCCATGACCCAGGTGATCGAACAGATCTTCCGGATCTTTTTCGTGTTTGGAATGACTTTATTTATGATGCCGGATGCCACCGTGGAACAAAACTGCCGCATTGCTGTCTGGGGTCTTGCTGCGGGGGAGATCAGCTCCTGCCTTTATAATGTGTGGAAACTCTCAAGGCACTGTCGGAATGGTTTGAAAAAGAGAAGCTTCGGAGAAAGATTCCGGACCGGAAATTTTTTAAAACAGGGGAACAGAGCATCTGTCATATCTTTGCAGACACAGGATAACTGCTGTAGTCAGGGAATGCGATCCCTCCTATGGCTTGCTTCTACTCTCACACTCACAAGGCTTTTTATTACATTTCTCAATAGCGTGGAAACGGTGCTTCTGCCGGCAATGCTCAAACGTTATGGCTGTAGCAGTTCAGAGGCGCTCAGTATTTATGGAGTTCTGACCGGTATGACCTTTTCGTTTCTTATGTTTCCTTCGACGATTACAAATTCACTCGCAGTTCTGTTAGTTCCTTCTGTAGCGGAGGCGGACGCTGCCGGGGATATGCGGATGATCCGCAGGAGTATATCCCTGTCAATCCGTTACTGTCTGTTACTTGGAATCCTTTGCACCGGATTTTTTATGGTATTTGGCAATGAATTGGGAATGGTAGTTTTTCATAATGAAATGGCGGGCGATTTTCTGGTGACGCTGTCATGGCTTTGTCCGTTTCTGTATCTGGGAACAGCTCTTACCGGTATCATTAATGGAATGAAAAAGACACATATCACTTTTGTGATCACAGCGGTCAGTCTGGGAGTACGGATCCTGTTCTTACTTTGGGCGGTTCCTGTTTATGGTATGCGTCTTTATCTGATCGGTCTGCTGGCAAGCCAGCTTTTGCAGGTGCTGTTGGAGCTGTGTTATCTGAGACCGTATTTACGGACAGAGAATGATCGTCAAAGGACAAAGGAGGATTTTGATGCAGTGCGTGGAATTCTTTTGCCGGGAGTATTGCTGATTCCTGGTGCCATTGTAGCAAAAAGCAGCTACCAATGGCTTGGCAGCTGCTTTCCGGATCGTTATGCGATTTTGTATCTTGCAGTGGCAGGGATGATATTTTGTATCATTTACCTGTCGGGGCTTCTACTATCCGGAGGGATCACTCTGTCTTTTCTCCGGAAGGGGAATCATCCTTTGGCGGCTCTGTCTCATCAAAGGTAAGACCGAGATTACCATCTCTGGCGATCGTACGGTTCAGGTGCATTTTTAACTCGCCCCAGGCGTCCACCAGAGCCATCTTCTCGGAAAAGGGCATGTCCTTCAGATAGGACATATTTTCGTCCTCCGGAAGCATGGATGAACGCGGCATGGTCAGGATATATGTACGGCTGGAATTGATCGTGACCGTGGTATAATCTGACTTGGATAAGGTCAGCTCGAACTGAAATGCCCGTCTCCTGGCGTCAACTTTAATGTCCCGTGCGATCTTGTTCCGTTTGCGGTATAAATAATCTACAATCTTGTCTAACTTGTAATCAATACTGCTCCCCATAACAGCTACCTCCTATGAATAATACATAGTTTTCTATATCAATAGAATATCTATTTTTTCATAGAATGTCAACCTTATATGCATACATTTGCGGAGACATTCCGTTCTCAAACGGTACGCATTTTATTTTCCGTAATGTACATGGAGCAATTCATGGGAACGTTCCTTCAACATGCCGTTTTCGTAAAGATTGATCAGGGTCGGATTATCACAGGAACGTTTGACGATGGCTGATTTATCCGCTTTGTACATGCCCTGAGCCCGATCCTCTTTGACACTGCGATAACCAAACGGCTGACCGGCACCACCGATACATCCGTAAGGGCATGCCATCACTTCTACAAAGTCCAGCTTTTCCTCTCCACGCTGCAGCTTACGGATCAGTGTATCTGCATTACCAAGACCATTGACCACACCAACACGGAGTGTTTTATCCCCAAGAGAAATCTCTGCAATTTTAGTTCCTTCCAGTCCTCTGACACCGGAATATTCAATCTCGCGGAGCGTTTCACTATTCTTTGCTGCTACATGGCGGAGAGCAGCCTCCATGACACCACCGGTCACACCGAAGATCACGCCGGCTCCGGAATTGATGGAAAACGGCATATCAGGAGCACTAGGCTCAATCTCCTGAAACTGGACACCAAGTTCCTTGATCATCAGGATCAGTTCTTTGGTAGTAATCACATAATCGACATCGGGAACTCCGTTACGACAAAATTCATCTCGTGCCGCTTCGTATTTTTTGGCGACGCATGGCATGACCGCAACGGAGATGGTTTCCATACCTGTTTCTTCGTCGGCCGGCTTGTAATATTCTTTTAAAACAGCACCAAACATTTCCATTGGTGATTTGCAGGTTGAAACATACGGTAAAAGCTCCGGGTATTTCGTTTCTACGAAACGTACCCATGCCGGACAGCAGGAAGTGAAAAGCGGCATGGTATTTCCCTGAGGGTATTTCTTTTCACCGTTTTCCAGCTTGTAAACGAGTTCGTTTGCTTCCTCGATCACGGTGAGATCGGCACTGAAACTGGTGTCAAATACCGTGTCAAAACCAAGCATGCGCAGAGCGGTGTAGATTTTGCCGATCGTATTTTTGCCGGGAGCGATGCCGAATTCTTCTCCGATCGCCACACGGACTGCCGGGGCTATCTGGACGACGACCCGTTTATTTGGGGCATAAAGTGCCTGCCATACTCCTTTTAAATCTTTTTTGATGGTAATGGCAGCGGTTGGGCAGACAGCAGCACATTGTCCGCAGTTTACGCAGTCTGTCTCGGCAATAGGACGGCCGAAAGCAGGACTGACGATCATATTGGCACCACGGTGGGCAAAGTCAATGGCCCCCACATGCTGTACTTCGTTACACATTCTTACGCAGTCACCACAGAGAATACATTTACTGGGATCCCTGACAATGGACAGGGAGGAGTCGTCGATCACCGGCTCCGGATGTGTGTTTGGAAAACGCACCTTTGTAAGATGGAATCTGGCAGCCAGCATCTGAAGACGGCAGTTGCCGTTTTTCTCACATATGGTGCAGTCCCGGCAATGGGATGCCAGAAGCAGCTCCAGGATCATTTTGCGGTGCTGGTGAAGCTTTGATGTATTGGTATGGATCACCATTTTGTCTTTCGGCGGTGTGGAACAGGATGCGATAATGCTTCCGCGTTCATCTTCCACAACGCACATACGGCAGGCACCGTAAATGGACATATCCGTGTAATAACAAAATGTAGGCACATGGATTCCTGCTTTGCGGATAACCTGCAGGATATTTTTTTCATCCGTAAAAGCGGTACGGATTCCGTCAATGATCATATATTTTTCAGACATATTTAACCTAATCCTTTCTTAATCAAACCTCTTTTACGGCGTTAAAGTGACAGCCCTCTTTGCAGGCTCCGCATTTGATACACTTGGAAGGATCAATGGTATGCGGTTCCTTTACTGTGCCGGTAATGGCTCCGACAGGACACATACGGGCACATTTGGTACAGCCGCGGCAAAGCTCCGGATTGATCTGATATGTCATCAGTGCTTTACACTGGCCTGCCGGACATTTTTTGTCCACGACATGGGCAATATATTCATCCCGGAAATACTTTAAGGTACTGACAACCGGGGAAGCCGCCGTTTTTCCAAGACCACAGAGTGCTGTGGCGGAAATGGTATCGGAAAGTTTTTCCAGCAGTTCGATATGCTCCATGGTACCACGGCCTTCGGTGATGTCAGTCAAAAGCTCCAGCATTCGTTTTGTTCCCTCGCGGCATGGAACACATTTGCCGCAGGATTCATTCTGGGTGAAATTCATAAAGAAACGGGCAACTTCTACCATGCAGCTTTTGTCATTCATTACGACAAGACCACCGGATCCGATCATGGCACCCACTTTTTTGAGAGAGTCAAAATCCAGATTCATATCCAGATGATCCTCGGTGGCACTGATACAGAGACAGCCACCGGATGGTCCGCCGATCTGGACTGCCTTGAAATCACCACCCTTTACGCCACCGCCAATATCAAAGATCACCTCCCGGAGTGTTGTTCCCATCGGAACCTCAATGAGACCGGTATTTTTGACATTACCAGTCAGTGCAAATGCCTTGGTGCCGTGATTGTTGGCCGGTCCAAAGCCTTGATACCATTTTGCACCGTTCAGGATGATCGGAGGAACATTACAGAAAGTTTCTACGTTATTCAGGACAGTAGGTTTATTGAAAAGACCGTGCTCCACGGTACGCGGCGGTTTTACACGTGGCATACCTCGGTTTCCTTCAATGGATGTGGTCAGAGCACTTCCCTCCCCGCAGACAAATGCACCGGCACCCTGACTGATATGTAAGTCAAAATCAAAGCCGGATCCTAAAATATCCTTTCCTAAAAGCCCCTTATCCATGGCTTTGTCAATGGCTGTCTGGAGACGTTCCACTGCCAGCGGATACTCGGCACGAACATAAATATAACCATGATGTGCTCTGGTAGCAATGGCTGCGATCAGCATACCCTCGATCACACGGTGCGGCTCGCCTTCCATCATGGAGCGGTCCATGAATGCACCGGGATCCCCTTCGTCTCCGTTACATACAATATATTTCTCCTCTTCTTTCTGATCCAGAACCTGCTGCCATTTCCGACCGGCAGGGAAACCGCCGCCGCCACGTCCACGCAGACAGGATTCTGTGATCTCGTCAACAATTTCCTGGGAAGTCATATCAAACAACGCTTTTGCAACGGCACTGTAGCCCCCAAGGGCAATATATTCTGCAATACTTTCCGCATTGATGCGCCCACAGTATTCCAGAGCAATACGTGTCTGTTTTTTGTAAAAAGGAATATCCTCCTGTCTGACGTAAGATTTCAGGCTTTCATCCTGATAAACAAGACGATCCACGACTTCATCATGGATAATGCTTTTTTCGATGATCTCCTCACAGTCCTCCAGTTTTACTTTCAGATAAAGCCAGCCCATTGGCTCGATCCGAAGCAGGGGTCCCATCTCACAAAAACCGTGGCATCCGCTTTTCTTCAGTCCGATACTCTCATCATGAGGCTCCTTTTCCAGGACAAGGGCACATCTTAGCCCCTTCTCCTCGATGATCTCCTTCATGCGGTCATATATCTGCAAAGAGCCGCCTGCCACACATCCGGTTCCGGCACAGATCAGGATCTGTTTGCGCTGGCTGTTTAGTGAAGCAGCATATTCCTTCTGCTTTGCGATCAATTGTTCTCTTGTTTTAATTTTCATTGGCCGCTTCCTCCTTCAATTCCTCGATCAATGCTCTGGCTTTGTCCGGCGTCATAGACGGGTGAACATGATCATTTACTGTGCAGACCGGTGCGAGACCACAGGCTCCGAGGCAGGACACTGTTTCAACGGTAAACAGCATATCATCGGTAGTGGTCTTTTCTTTGCTCAGTCCAAGCATTCCACGGAACTCCTCCAGGATCGGCACAGATTTCCGTACATGGCAGGCGGTTCCGTCACAGATTTTTATGACATACTTCCCTTTTGGTTTCAATGAAAAATTTTCATAAAATGTAGCCACCCCATAAATTTTGGCTTCACTGAGATTTAGCTTGCGGGCGATGTAACATAATGCCTCCTCGGGCAGATAATGGTATACCTTCTGGATATCCTGCATGATCGCGATCAGAAGCGTACTGTTGTAATCGTGTTGCTGCAGAATGTCATCGAGCCGTGCAATTTCCTGACTATTCACGTTTCCTTCTCCTTTCAAAAATATGTTTCGGACAGAGACCGGTAGAAATACCGTTCTCTGAGTTTGGTGATTGTTTATAGTTTTTTGCGTCTGGAACGCAAATTATAGAGAAATTATATCATATAACAAACATGGAAACAATCTAAATGATAAAAAATACACAAATAAATAAAATGGATAAATGAAAAAATTATGCAATTTTTAGAAAACAGTATAAAAAAACTCTGACGAAAGATGGTTCTTAAAAGAGTCTTCGTCAGAGAAATATAACTTTTGAAAAAATATTTATTTATTTTCCTGGTGTCTGGATAAAACTTTCTCGGTATTAATAAACTCAAATGGAGTTTCCTGATATACATAATAATTGATCCAGTTGCTGTACATAGCATTGGAAGCACCACGCCAGCGAAGAAGCGGTTTCTGCTCCGGGTCGTCATTGGGATAATAGTTCTTTGGAAGTGCAATATCAATGCCCTTGGCAATGTCGCGCTTATACTCCTTGTCCAGGGTCAGACGGTCGTATTCCAGATGACCCAGCACAAAAATCTGTTTGCCGTTCTGTGCCATAAGGATCAGCTCTCCCACCTCCGGAGAATCTGCCAGAAGCAGCAGATCGTCACAGGCGGCGATCGCCTTGCTGTCTACGCCTGTATTGCGGGAATGTGGTGCCCAGAAAACGTCATCAAAACCGCGCAGTAATGGAATCTTGCGGTGGTGAACACGATGTTCGAAGATACCGAAAGTCTTCCTGGGCAGCAGATATTTGGGAATGCCGTAATGGTAGTAAAGTCCTGCCTGTGCCCCCCAGCAGATATGAAGGGTGGAGGTTACGTTTGTCTGGGACCAGTCCATAATATGGGTCAGCTCTTCCCAGTACTGAACCTCCTCATACTCCATCTGCTCCACTGGTGCTCCGGTAATGATCAGTCCGTCAAAGTTTTTGTCCTTTACATCGTCAAAGGTCTGGTAAAACTGATTTAAGTGGCTGGCAGGCGTGTTTTTACCAATGTAGCTGGCGGTGGTCAGAAAGGTGACTTCCAACTGAAGAGGTGTATTTGACAGGCTTCGCATCATCTGGATCTCCGTGTCCTCCTTCAGAGGCATCAGATTGAGGATCGCAATCTGAAGGGGGCGGATATTCTGCGTGACAGCCCTTGTTTCATTCATAATAAAGATGTTTTCATTTTCCATGATCTTCTTTGCCGGAAGATCATTCTGAACCTTAATTGGCATATACAACTCCTCTTTTCTCGTAACTGCAAAATCACTCCTCCCGGGGATCATACCCAAAAGGAGTATCTATTATTGTTGCAGATAATTGATATTCTGTCAAGACAGCCCGAACTGCTCCATTGCCTGCTCTTCTGTAATGATAGGCACTCCAAGCTCTTTGGCTTTTTTGTTTTTGGAGGAGGTGCTGGCAATATCATTATTGATCAGGTAGGAGGTCTTTTTGGTGACACTGCCGGTTACTTTTCCACCGGCGTTTTCAATCGTCTCCTTCAAAGCACTGCGGTTTTCAAAATGATCCAGAGAACCGGTGATTACAAAGACAAGACCTGACAGATCCTGGGCATTACTTTCTGTCTGCACGGTTTCCAGAGTGATCTCCTGCAGCAGATCGTCCACGGTTTTATTGTGCTCCGGGGAGGCAAAATAGTCTGCAAAGCTTCGGGCGATCACCTCTCCCACTCCGTCGATATCTGTCAGCTCTTCCACGGTGGCGTGGCGGATATGATCCAGATCGTTTCCAAGTGCATTGCAGATCATTTTGGCATTGGACAGTCCGATATTTGGGATACCAAGGCTGTAGATAAACTTTGCAAGTGTGGTCTGACGGGAGTTTTCCAAAGCAGTGACCAGTTTATCGTAGGAACGCTCGCCAAAGCCATCCATATTGACAATGGTTTCCCGGTAGTCCGATAAATGGTACAGATCAGCCAGTTCATGGAGCATACCCATGGACAAAAATTTCTCGATGGTAGCTTCGGAGAGACCGTCAATGTTCATGGCGTCACGGCTCACAAACAGCGTCAGGGATTTAATCTTTTTGGCAAGACATTCCGGGTTCTCGCAGAAAAGTACTTCGGCATCATTTTCATGATGGATCACGGCAGGATGACCGCAGACCGGACAGGTATCCGGGATCGTCAGCTTTCCGCTGCGGGTGAGATTTTCCGCTATCTGCGGAATGATCATATTCGCTTTATATACACGGATCGTGTCGCCGATGCCAAGCTCTAACTGGTGTACAATACTGATATTGTGTACGCTGGCACGACTTACAGTAGTTCCTTCTAACTCCACCGGTTCAAAGATGGCAACCGGATTGATCAGACCGGTACGTGAGGCACTCCATTCCATTTCCAGGAGAGTCGTGTCTGCCGTTTCATCTGCCCATTTGAACGCCATGGCGTTTCGCGGAAACTTCGCAGTCATTCCTAGTCCCTCGCCGTAAGCAATGTCATCCATCAAAAGGACAAGACCGTCGGAAGGAAAATCGTTGTGAGGGATCCTGTCGGCAAAGCTCTGGACGGCAGCAGGCAGTGTGTCTGAGGTGACACGCTGATACTCTACGACATCAAAGCCCTGCTCCTGCAGAAACAGGAACTTTTCCTCCTGGGAGTTATGAAAATCCACGCCCTCTGCCTGTACCAGAGCAAAGGCAAAGAAGGAAACATTTCGTTTGGCGGTTATCTCATTATTTAACTGGCGGACTGATCCGCTGCAGAGATTTCGTGGGTTTTTGTACTGTTCTTCCTCCGGCAGTGTTTCATTGATCTTCCGAAATCCGGAATAGGAAATGACAGCTTCTCCACGTAGGATCATCTGTCCCTGATATGGGACAGACAGAGGGATGTTTGTAAAGGTGCGGGCATTGTTGGTGATAACCTCTCCCACCTGACCGTTGCCACGGGTGACTGCCTTTTGCAATGTCCCGTTTTCATAGGTGAGCACGATGGTGAGTCCGTCCATTTTCCAGGATAGAAGTCCGTTCTGGCCATCAAGCCATGAGGCAAGGGTATCGACACTCTTGGTCTTGTCCAGAGAAAGCATAGGAGCGGCGTGGGTTTCCTTAGGAAGCTCGCTTAATACTTCATACCCCACACGCTGGGTAGGACTTCCGGCAAGAATGATGCCTGTTTCCTTTTCCAGAGCGGCCAGTTCATCGTAAAGGCGGTCGTAATCATAATTACTCATGATCTCGTCCTTGCCCTGGTAATACACAGCGGCTGCTTCGTTAAGCTGCTGTACCAAATCCTGCATATGTTTTTTCTGATCCATAGTCAGTGAGTCCTTTCTGATTGATTTGCTGTTCTGTCAGGAGGAAGTATTTTGGGTGGTGCAGAGTTGTTTTAATTCAAGTACTTCCTGTGGTGTCAGCCTGCGATAGCGTCCTTTGACCAGACCATCCAGTGTAATATTGACCACGCGGTCCCGGCGAAGCATAGTGACGCGGTAATCCAGAGCCTCGCACATCCGGCGAATCTGACGGTTCAGTCCCTGGGTCAGGATAATATGAAAGCTTTTTTCGTCCTCCTGCCATACCCTGCATGGCTTGGTGACGGTATCAAGAATCTCCACGCCCTGAGACATTTTTTGCAGAAACTCCGGTGTTATTTTGCGGTTGACCCGGACAAAATATTCCTTTTCGTGACCGTAACGGCTTCGCAGAATCTTTTCCATCATTTCACCCTGGTTGGTCAGGAGTAAAAGTCCCTCGGAATTCTGATCAAGACGCCCTACAGGGTAGACCCGTTTTGGATAATTGATATAATCCACGACGTTGACGATCTTCTCACCGTTTTCTGATTCTGCTGTGGTGCAGACAATGCCACGAGGCTTGTAAAAGGCAAGGAAGATCTCCTCCTCTTCCTTGTGGACTGCCCTCCCGTCAACGGTGACGGTCTGACCTTCCGCTACCTTCTGACCGGGAAGAGCCGGTATCCCGTCAATACAGATCCTGCCCTGCGCTAACATACGGTCTGCTTCCCTGCGGGAACAAACCCCGGCTTCGCTGAGATATTTATTAATTCTGACTGCCATAATTTCTGATCCTTTTCTGTGCATTTGTTTATTTTGTTGTGTCACTTTTCTGTGCATTTTCCAGCATTTCATAAAATCCCCGGACTTCGCTGTCCTGGCTGATCACGGTCCTCAACTGGTTCTGGACAGACGTAACCAGCTCCTGAACCTGTTTGCTGCTGTCCAGACGGTCAATATATTTTTGTTCACTTGATTTCAGGGTATCCAGATATATTTTAAAGCTGCCCTGATCATCCTGCTTGATGTAGAGAGCATTCAGTGACGGTATCAATGTGTCAATATCAAAAATCTTTACGTCATAGTAGACATAAACCCGGTAAGCCCCACTGGTAGCACCGTCCAGGATCTTGCAGCTGATATTGCGGTAGTCCTCCACATATTCGGCTTCGGTCATAAGCTTTTTTTCATCGATATGACCGACGTTACTGACACAGCCTGCAATCGTGTCCATATCCACCTGCTGCTTGGCAGTATAATAACGCTGCACCAGAGAATCCAGCTCCTGACGGATATTTCCTTCGGACTTGCCATTCAGGGAATGAATGGCACCAAAGCTGGCAATTTTGACGGGGGGATGCTCTTCCGATCTATGAATCTGAAAATGAAAATCCGGGAAAATGATAGAGAATGTTCCAAGCACGATCAGCATAATACCAAAAGTAAAGAGAAATATGAACTTTTTGTACTTCATTGGCATAATTCGAGACATCCTTTCCACACGTTTTAAACATCTATTTAGTGTACCACAAAAAAGAATATAATACAAATGTTTGAAGAAAAAAGCCTGTCGAATTAAGTTGATAAGTGATAAAACAAAAAGGGCAGGATTCCGGATTCTATACAATAAAAAAAGGTGAGCAACCACTCACCTCTGCAGTAACGCACCTAAAGGGACTCGAACCCCCGCCACATGGTTCCGGAAACCACTGCTCTATCCACTGAGCTATAGGTGCTGACCATCATCTGTGAATCACAGACAACATTTAGAATATATCATATTTTGTAAGTTTGGTCAAGCTTTATCCTTTCAGAATCTGATATTGACCATTGTATAAAACTTTTGAATTATCATCTACGGTTTTTGAAGGTACCATAAAGTAAATGGATCCATCGGTTAAGTATTTTAATAAATTATCACCAACTTCAGTGCAATTAATTACCTTTTCGGGAAAGTAATGATTTAGCAACACAGCTTTTTTCCGGATCTTTCAGCAGAATCGGTGTATGGCTGCATTAATGTTGACCAGCTGTAAGAATCCCGATGATTAATCGTGTCATTGTTTGGAACTGTTGCACCAATCGTAACATGATAATTGATCGTTACATCAGAATACGCAGGTTCAGGAGGCCCTCCAAGTGGTTTAACTGGTGTGTACACAGCAACAGCAAGATTGCCTTTGTAGTTTTTGGAGCTAAAATCCATAGCAAGGGCACCATTGCCATCTGCAACCGGAGCTGCGTTTGAGACCTTTGTCCCGGTAAGAGGATTTGTCTTTGTTGCAATGTAAGCTTTTCCTCGGCGAAGACCACTGTTTGTCTTTGCACCATGGTAGCCTTTGACGGTACACTTAAATGCCTGGAAGTTTTCTGGCTTCACCTCATATGCATTGTCCACCAGCTTAAAATTACCAAGTTTTCCGTCCGCCGTCTTGGTAGGTCCCTGATAGCAGATTGGATACAGATACTTTATAATCTTTGCGTTAGATTTGTTGACTTCGTATGCACAGTAAGGTGCAAATTTAACATCTGTCTGCTCATCAATCTTTTTGTCGCCACGTGATTTCCAATAAGGATAAGTAGACCCTGCAAAGAGGTAGCCACTGAAAAACAGTCAGCACGACACACAATAACTAACAAATGAGCATTAGCGTGCTTAATTTGATCGTAAAGGTCGTCAAGAATTTTTACATTAATATTACATTCATCAACAATAAAACAATCATTCTCCTTTACGGAAACTTTGTCAAATATATCATTGTTTATTTATATATACAAATATTAACAATCGTCATTTCGTCGTTTTCGGGTTTTCATTTTTAAGGAAAAACAACTGATTTTATTAAAATAAATGAAAAAAGACGCATCGCAGATATTGCTGACACGCCCTTTTATTTAAAAACTGCTGTCTCCTACTGGAACTTTGCCATAACTTCCGCGTTCGTTTTCATGGCGTTTTCTTCCATTTCCTTACGCTCCGCCAGAAGCTTTGTACGGATCTCGGCATGGCTTACAGCCATGATCTGTAATGCCAGATAAGCGGCGTTTTTGGCTCCGTTAATGGCTACGGTGGCTACCGGGATACCGGATGGCATCTGTACGATGGACATTAAGGCATCCATACCGTCAAGAACGGATCCGGACAGAGGAACACCGATCACCGGCAGTACGGTCTGGGAGGCAACGACACCGGGGAGGGCAGCAGCCATACCTGCGGCTGTAATGATCACTTCAGTGCCATCCTCGTTGCATTCGTTAATAAATGCGGAGAGTCCTTCATGAGCACGGTGTGCAGACAGACAACGCACCTTTACCTCTACGCCATAATCCTTTAAGATGCCTGCGGCTGGCTCGACTTTTGACAGGTCACTAGTAGAACCCATAATAATTGCAACTTTCATTTCACTCATCCTTTCATCTGGGTTTGTATTCTATCTTATAGTAAGGGATTCTATTCGTTCTGTAAAGTCCCATTTTGGGAATCAGTGTCAGCGCAGATCAATTGGATCGCTTTTTTTTCGATGTGGTAATAATAGATATTATCGGACAGGAATTCTTCCTGATCGACACAGCTGCGGTTGACCTGATAGACCATGCGAAGCAGCTCCGGCCGGGTAAATTCGGACTGTGCACGAAGGATCAGCAGTTCATGGGTACTGCTGGGAAGAATATAGAAATTCTGGGAAAGCTGCTCTCCTACCCGCTCAAGAACACCGGGATACAGCCAGACAGCGGCACCATTAATACCGTTGCTGTTGGTAAGGATATAAGGAGAATATTTTGAAATAGAGGTGTCCATAGGAAACGGAATGTCAGCGGAAACCGACAGATGTTCTACAAATTCCTGCATGGAACGGAAACGTTCCGGAAACAGACGGGGGGTGTTGTCCTGTGCCAGATCAAAGAGTTCTTCCGTGCTTACCCCCCATTGTTCCATTATCTTATTCGTGATCCGCAGACTCTGGATACCGTTAATATCATTACTAATGAGACAATAAAAGACTACTGTCAGATCAAAAAATGGGACATGTGGGATATCTTTCAACATTTCCGTGTTTGCGGCAGTATTGACCAGACGGTATACGATCTGTTCCCTGCAGTGCTCAAAACTGATGTCAGGAATGATATTGAGGGGGCTGTCTGTAAATTCCAGCCAGCGGTCATAGATATCCTCTGCCAGAACATCAATTTCTTCTCCGTGCAGATATTGGCTATAATAATCCTGCAGATAAAAACTTGGGGAACATCCTACACTGTCCCGAAACAATACAAGACTGTCCAGATGCAGGGAATTGTTTTTGAGAACAGGGTTGACTTCCATATTCAGATCTTCCGGTATGATCTCGTACAACTGACAGCGGATCTGGCTGACAAATTCTTCGTAATTGAGTTTTGTTTCTTTCATAAGTGATAACCGTACCTTTCTGTATCCGGCTTATGGTATGCACAGATACTGTATTTCTAAAATTGATGGAATCATTCATATTTGTGAAGTAAAGAAAATTATAAATGACAGATATAATATAGAAGTGACAGGATCTGCCTGTTGTACATCAACAGCTTTTTATTTGATCTGGTGTCCTATTCTGACAAAAGGCAGACAGTTTTCTACTGAAATATTAGAACGAATGTTAAGGAACATTATGGGAGATGTTCGATAGAAACAATAGAAAGAACTGATCAACGGATTTGGTATATATCATAACAGAAGGTTTATTCCGGAGTCCATTTCTGTCACTTCCTGCATAAAAGATTATCAAAAATACGGAGCTGTGACAAGACGGAAAGACTGCTGAAAAATAAGTGGAAATATGATGATTATGCCTGAAAAAATTTGGCCATTGTGAAAATTGACTTGTGCATTTTGCTGATTTAAAAGGGAAAATATGTACAGAATCAACAGAAATAAAAACAGGTCTGATTTACGGAGTATTTTTGACAGAAAAAAACTCCTGAAATTTGCTTTGATCCCACGAAAACAATTTTTAAAGATCATTCTCGGAAAACAGCAAATTCAGGAGTATTTTTCATGATAAGTTATATATTTTGCATATGATCTGCAATAATTACATCTGGGAACGGTAATAATTGATCAGGCAGCCCTTCTCAATGATATCACGCTCATCATCTGTGAGGTTACCAAGGTGAAGTTCGAATTCCTTCATGCCTTTGTTTACCACATAAGCCTTAATGGTATCGTTCTTCTCTTCGATGGCTTTTTTGATATCCTTAATGAAGAGGTAATCTCCGTTCTCAAATGGAAGCTCACCCTGATACAGGAATGGAAGCATACCCCAGTTTATCAGGTTAGAACGATATCTCTTGGTTGCGTATTCGTTGGCAATATTGGCGAAGCCACCCAGTACCTTCTGGCAGGAAGCAGCCTGCTCTCTGGCTGAACCATCGCCCGGTTTGACCGCAAAGATCGTAGATCCGATCTGTGTCGCCTGTGGAGAAACATTGAAAGTGCCGTTGATGGTGTTAAATACCTCTTCTACCTCAGGAAGTGCAGCAAAGATATCCTCTCCTGCGACACGGGCCTTCTCAGCCGCCTGAACCTCTTTGGCGCGTCCCACATAGGCAGGATCCTTACGGGAAAGCGTAAACTCTGCCAGACCCAGAGGGTTGGAACGGAAGGAGGATGTCTCGCCGGATGGGATCAGCTCGTCGGTGGTGGTAACCGGATCGTGGATCTCGGATACAACCTTTAATACGAGGTTGTCAGTAAGGGCACTCATCTCCGGCCAGTCCTTAATGTTAGGTCCGAATTTAACCTCAGTCTCAGGCTTTGCATTGCCCCAGCCGTTGTATACACGATTCTCGTAAATCGCACTGTCAAAGAAGTATTTAGGCTTCTTGAAGTCCACATCAATATCTGTGGCAGCAGTCAGATAACCCTGGTTGGCAGCAGTTGCTGCGATTGAACGGGCATCCATCAATGCAACAGATGCGATCTGACCGTTATTTACCTTAGAACCTTCACGGTTCGGGAAGTTACGTGTAGAGTGGCGGATGGACAGTCCATTGTTTGGAGGAACGTCTCCGGCACCGAAACAAGGACCGCAGAATGCGGAACGCACGGTTGCACCGGTTTCCATTAGGTCTGCAATGGTACCGTTCTTTACTAACTCCATAAATACCGGCTGGCTGGAAGGATATACGCTCAGGGAGAACTCGTCTGCACCGATGTACTTGCCGCGGAGAATATCAGCGGCATCACATACATTTTCAAAGCCGCCGCCGGCACATCCGGCGATCACGCCCTGCTCTACATAGAGACGTCCGTTGTGAACCTTATCCTTTAATGTATAGTTAACCTTATTATTATCCAGGCTGACTAATGCTCTCTTTTCAACATCATCCAGAATATCCATAAGGTTTGCGTTTAACTCCTCAATGGTATAAACATTGCTTGGATGGAATGGCATGGCGATCATTGGCTTAATGGTTGACAGGTCAACGTAAACCATACCGTCATAATAAGCAACATCAGCCGGCTTTAACTCTTTATAACCCTCCGGACGCTTATGGATCTCATAGAACTCTTTGATCTTGTCATCTGTCGTCCAGATAGAGGACAGACAGGTGGTCTCAGTCGTCATAACGTCCACGCCGATACGGAAGTCAGCGGAAAGATTTGCAACGCCGTCTCCCACGAACTCCATGACTTTATTATTGACATAACCATTGGCAAATACAGCTCCGATAATTGCCAGAGCAATATCCTGAGGACCAACGCCCTTCTGAGGCTTACCGGTCAGATATACAGCGATCACGCCCGGCATATTGATATCATATGTACGGGAAAGAAGCTGTTTTACAAGCTCAGGACCACCCTCGCCCATTGCCATGGTACCAAGGGCACCGTAACGTGTATGGGAATCGGAACCGAGGATCATCTTACCGCCCTCTGCCAGCATCTCACGGGCATACTGGTGAATGACTGCCTGATGAGGAGGAACATAGATTCCACCGTACTTCTTGGCACAGGAAAGACCGAACATGTGGTCGTCCTCGTTGATGGTTCCACCTACTGCGCAGAGACTGTTATGACAGTTTGTCAGAACATATGGGATCGGGAATTTTTCCAGTCCGGATGCACGCGCTGTCTGAATGATTCCGACAAATGTAATATCGTGAGATGTCAATTTGTCAAACTTGATCTGAAGCTGATCCATATTGCCAGAGGTATTATGAGCCTCCAAAATGCTGTATGCCATGGTTCCTTTGGCAGCTTCTTCCTTACTTGGAGCCTGTCCGCATCTGGCAGCAAGAGCTGCGGCAGCTTCGCCGTTGTCCTCTACGATATCTGTGCCGTTTACCAGATAAACTCCGTTGTCATACAATTTTATCATAGACTTCCTCATTTCTGCGCTGATGGTTATTTATGGAAAACTATGCCGGACAGCGCACCGGCACAGGTTATAGGATCAATAATCCCGCAGTCTTTATTATTATGGAAACATGATAAAAAGTCAAGTCAATATATTGCCATCAGGGGTGAGTTGTAGTAAAATAGAAAAAATTAAAATTTGAGATAGGAGGCAAATGTATGCGACATCTTATCAGCCCACAGGATTTATCCATGGAGGAACTGGATGAGCTCCTGACACTGGGACAGGACATTATGAATAACCAGAGCAAATATGCTCATGTCTGTGATGGTAAAAAACTTGCTACTTTATTTTATGAACCAAGTACACGTACCCGATTAAGCTTTGAGGCTGCCATGATCAATATGGGGGGACAGGTACTTGGTTTTTCTGAGGCTTCTTCCAGCTCAGCATCTAAGGGAGAAAGTGTTGCGGATACGATCCGTGTCATCTCCTGCTATGCGGATATCTGTGCCATGCGTCATCCAAAGGAAGGTGCTCCGACGGTGGCGGCAATGCACTCTTCCATTCCGGTGATCAATGCCGGAGACGGTGGACACAATCATCCGACCCAGACCTTGACAGATCTGTTGACTATCAAGACACAGACAGGACGGCTGGACAACCTGACCATCGGTATGTGCGGTGATCTCAAGTTTGGACGTACAGTTCATTCTCTGATCAATGCAATGGTCCGGTTCCCAAATGTAAAGTTCGTTCTGATCTCTCCGGAGGAGCTGCGGATTCCAAGTTATCTGCGTCGTGAGGTGTTGGATGCCGGTAATATTGAATACATTGAGACGGACAAGCTGGAGGAAAATATGCCAAAGCTTGATATCCTTTATATGACCAGAGTGCAGAAAGAGCGTTTCTTTAATGAGGAGGATTACATCCGCCTGAAGGACAGCTTCATTTTAACGAAGGATAAGCTTCAGTATGCAAAGAAGGATATGTACATTCTGCATCCTCTCCCACGAGTCAATGAGATCTCCACGGATGTGGATGATGATCCGCGGGCGGTTTACTTTAAGCAGGTTCAGAATGGCGTATATATGAGAATGGCATTGATCATGAAGTTATTGGAGGTGGAGATACCATGTTAAATATCGGAGGACTGAATCAGGGAATCGTGATCGATCACATCCAGGCCGGCGGTGCCATGAAGATCTATGAATATCTGAATCTGGAAAAGCTGGACTGTTCTGTGGCGATCATCAAAAATGCCAAAAGCAATAAAATGGGCAAAAAGGACATCATTAAGATTGAAGGTGACCTTGATATTGATCTGAATGTGCTGGGAGTTTTGGATCACAGCATTACGATCAATATTATTAAGAATGCAGAGATCGTGGAGAAGCATCAGCTTTCTCTGCCGGAAACGGTTACGAATATTATCAAGTGCAAGAACCCGCGCTGCATTACTTCCATCGAGCAGGAGCTTCCGCATAAGTTTAAGCTTACGGATCGGGAGAACCGGATCTACCGTTGCATTTATTGTGAATCCAAGTTTAAGGGAAATTAAGAGCTATTATAGAACCGAATACGCCCTAGGGGGAAAGTTGTTGTCTATCCCCCCGGGGCGTATTTTATTCTGTAATATGTTACTTTATGCAATACGGAAAACAAGCTTTGTTACATTGCCGGCGGCATCCTTTGCCTTAACAACATAGCGTCCGGATTTTCTAACGGTAGCTTTCCTGGTGTTTGCTTTTTTGCCGTTGATCGTGACAGACTTCATCTTGTAGTTATCCTTAAAACGAAGGGTAACTGGTTTTGTAACCTTCCTGCCGTTTTTGATTCCTTTGATCACAGGTTTTTTGGAATCCACGCGGAAGTTTACAGAAGTGGTATTTCCAGTGGCATCCGTTGCGGTGATCTTATATGCCTTGCTTGCGGATGCTTTCAGCAGTGTATTGCCGATCGTAATACCATTGACGGTAACGGCTTTTACATTGACATTATCGGTGATGGTAATTTTCACGGCTTTGTTGTATATGCCGTTATTCTTAACGCCGGAGATTACAGGAGCCTCTGTATCTGCGGAAAGAAGGGTTCCGGAGGTTACAGCCATCAGTCTGCTGTCTGCCGGCAGATTATCCGTGCTCCAGCTTGCGGTCGCACCATTGATGGTTCCGTTGCTTTCCGTAACATTGGTTGGGAATGAGATGGAATAATCCATGATCAGTCCACAGGACTTCATATAGGCATAGACATTGTCATATCCGTTTAAGGATTTGGAATTCATTTTACCGATCTCTGCATAGGAAGCACTTTCAGAAAACTTCGCCATATCGGATGACATGGAAGATGTCAGGGAGTCCGAAGTGCTGGTGGCTTTGGCGGTAAAGGTACTGCTATCCAGAGTCATCTCGGAAAACGGTGCAGCGTTGATGGTTTCAGTGGTATACAATGCAGCGTTGGCAGAACCTTCTTTTAATTTATTGATATATGCCGTGAGGTCTGTCAGAGTCGCTTTCATGGTCTCTGCATTGGCAAAGGTAAGCTGACGGCTGAAGGTAATGTATGTCATGCCATTGATGGTCTCCTCTGCCTTTGTAAAGTCTGTTGTCATTAATGGTGAGGTGTTTGCAGACTGATTTAAGGATGTTTCAAAGGTCTGCTTCTCATAAAGATATTTGACCGTATAGGAACATGTTCCATCGGCGTTTAATGTCATGGAAACGCCCTGTCCCATACAGCCGGTCAGTGCGCTGATCACCAAAATCAGTGTCAGCATTAAACAGGATAATTTCTTTTTCATAATTTCCTCCAATCATAATTATGTTATTATAGATGGTTACTTTATTATCTTATCATTAAAGGGAATTATGCACAAGAAAAAAAGACATCTTCTCTTCTGGGTGACAGAAAAGAAAATGCCCATGGATTTATATCTTATAAATATAATACTTCCGTACTGCAAAGTTCCAAAGGAACACAATAAAGGTTGCTGTGATCTTTGCCATAATCTTAACCATACCATAATATTCCACGAGACCATACATGAGTATCACGTTTAAGATCAGTCCGATGGCGCCTGCCATAAAAATCTGGCATATCTCCTGCCAGATGGAACGGTCTGTGACTACATCCTTGAAGGTAATGGCACGACCTAACATCCAGTTAAAGTAAAGGCCGATCACGAAGGCTATGATGGTGCTCCAAAGGTATGACAGCCTTGTAAAATAGACAAGGCCGGCAAAGCAGCACCACTCCGTAATGGCACCACTGCCGCCGACAATAACGTAGGAGCCAAACTGGTGGAAAAGCTCCTGCCAGTGCTCTTTATCTGATGGAAACATTCTGAATCCTCCTCTTTCGTCTCTTGTTTTTGACATAAATTTGACAAAATCTTCAAAAATTTAACACAGTCAAGGATTCTATCATATTTTTTGATGTTTGGCAACTTTTTTTGACCGGTTAGCTGCGATTTTTGACCTCTTAGGTGATTTGTATTTACAAGGGAAAGGTTTCTCTCTATAATAAGCACATATCTTGGCTGAGTAAGAAAATAAAGAGAGGCGGTGTTTATGAAGATAAAAATAGAACTGGACAGTGACCTGACAGAAAATGAGGTCATTATCCGGTGTCCGGCTTTGCAAAGTCCGCCATATTAAATACCCGTAAGGTGTATTCAATCCATAAGAATATTGCGGCATCCAGCGTGGTGGAATTTGTTGACAGCCACAAGCAGGTTTTTGTATCACGAAACTATTATAAAGCATTGCTTCATCAGATGGAGCTGAATCATTATCAAAAGGAAAGGTAAGGGATATATTATGAAAAATCATTCAACACACGGCATTGATAAGTTGTTCTGGGGTGTATTCTTTGTGGCAGGAGCTGCCATGCTGATCTTGAGCAAGCTGGGAACGCTGCCGGATCTGTCCTTTGTAAGCATTATATTTACGATCATATTTGCATGGACCTTTATTAAAGGTATTTTCACGGTCAATTTTTTTGAAATTTTATTTTCTGCGGCATTTCTTGCCTGCATCTATGATGATATGCTGGGAATTACAGCTCTGACACCTTGGACGGTTCTGGGAGCGGCACTCCTTGGATCCATCGGTCTGAGCATTTTGTTTCCACGGAAGCACACATGGCATATCTTCCACCACGCAAAATCCGATGACAGTATCCGGTATGCGGAGGATGTCATAGATATACCGGACGAGGATGTGATCCATATGGAAAATTCCTTTGGAGCTTCGATCAAGTATATCAATTCCCAGAACTTCCGCAGTGCCCATCTGGAAAACAGTTTTGGAGAGATGAAGGTATATTATGATAATGCGATTACCACCGAGAAGCAGGTATATACGAAGATTGATGTGGCATTTGGCAACATGGTTCTGTTTGTACCAAAAACATGGCAGGTGATCAATAATATCGACTGCTCCTTTGGTGCGGTGAATATCAAGAACCAGAAAAACTATACCCCACTGCCGGAGGCACCGGTGCTTGTGATCACGGGAAGCGTGGCATTTGGCGGCGCAGAGATCATATATGTGTAGGCGGTGATAATAGTATTTAGATTAAAAAGGAGTGCCCTTCAAATGAAGTGCACTCCTTTATTATGATCAAAGCTATAATTCTAATTAGATCCGATATCTGCGGTTTCTTAGAACTTGCCAGCGTCAGCAGCTTCCTGTACAGCTACTGCTACAGCAACTGTCATACCAACCATTGGGTTGTTACCTGCACCGATCAGACCCATCATCTCAACGTGAGCCGGTACAGAAGAAGAACCTGCGAACTGTGCATCACTATGCATACGTCCTAAAGTATCTGTCATACCATAGGAAGCAGGACCTGCAGCCATGTTATCCGGGTGAAGGGTACGTCCTGTACCACCACCGGAAGCAACGGAGAAGTATTTCTTACCCTGCTCCAAGCACTCTTTCTTGTAAGTACCTGCAACCGGATGCTGGAAACGTGTAGGGTTTGTAGAGTTACCTGTGATAGATACGTCTACGCCCTCTTTGTGCATGATAGCAACACCCTCTGGTACAGAGTTTGCACCATAGCAGTTAACCTTTGCACGAAGTCCCTCAGAATAAGACTTACGGAATACTTCCTTAACCTCGTTTTTGTATGGATCAAACTCAGTCTCAACGAATGTGAATCCATTGATACGGGAGATGATCTGGGCAGCATCCTTACCAAGACCGTTCAGGATAACACGAAGTGGCTCTTTACGAACCTTGTTTGCCTTCTCAGCGATACCGATCGCACCCTCTGCTGCTGCGAATGACTCGTGACCAGCCAGGAATGCGAAGCACTTGGTATCCTCCTCAAGGAGCATCTTACCAAGGTTACCATGTCCTAAACCTACCTTACGTGTATCTGCAACAGAACCCGGGATACAGAAAGACTGAAGTCCCTCTCCGATTGCTGCTGCTGCTTCTGATGCCTTACGGCAGTTTTTCTTGATTGCGATTGCTGCACCTACTATGTATGCCCAGCAAGCGTTCTCGAAACAAATTGGCTGGATTCCCTTTACCTGATTGTAAACATCAAGTCCAGCATCCTTTGTAATTTTCTCTGCTTCTTCAATGGAAGAAATACCATAGCTGTTCAACACTTTGTTGATCTGGTCGATTCTTCTCTCATATGATTCAAATAATGCCATGATTCGTTTGCCTCCTTTTCTTTATTTTGCGATCTCTTCATCAGTTCTCGGATCAATGAGCTTCACTGCGTCAGCAACACGTCCGTACTGTCCGGATGCCTTGTCCCATGCAGTATTAGGATCATCACCCTTCTTGATGAAATCTGTCATCTTACCAAGGTTTACAAACTTATAACCAATGATCATATCCTCATCATCCAATGCGATTGCAGTAACATAACCCTCTGCCATCTCTAAGTAACGAGGTCCCTTCTTCAGAGTACCGTACATAGTACCAACCTGAGAACGAAGACCCTTTCCAAGATCCTCAAGACCGGCACCGATAGCAAGTCCATCCTCAGAGAATGCACTCTGGGAACGACCGTAAACGATCTGAAGGAATAACTCTCTCATTGCTGTATTGATCGCATCACAAACCAAGTCCGTATTGAGTGCCTCCATAACAGTCAGACCCGGGAGAATCTCAGCAGCCATAGCTGCAGAATGTGTCATACCAGAACATCCAACAGTCTCAACGAGAGCCTCCTGAATGATACCTTCCTTTACATTAAGGCTCAGCTTGCAGCAGCCCTGCTGAGGTGCACACCAGCCAATACCATGTGTAAAACCGGAAATATCCTTAACTTCCTTTGCCTGAACCCATTTTGCTTCCTCAGGGATTGGTGCAGCTCCATGATGCACACCCTGGGCAACAGGGCACATGTTTTCTACTTCCTGTGAATAAACCATGATTTTGCTCCTTTCAATATGCTTTTTATCTGCGGCATTACCGCAGTCCTAATTACATTTTCGCACAAAATTTGTATTTAGTCTACACCTTTTGACAAAAAAACTCACCAAAAATTTTAATTGATGGATTTTTCGACAATTTCCCCCTGGCGTTTGTAGATACTTCCTTTTGGAATATATCCTCTGACCATGGATAAAGGGTAGACATTGGTATTGCTGCCGATGATGGTTCCCGGATTGAGGACACTGTTGCAGCCCACTTCTACATAATTGCCGAGGATGGCTCCCATTTTCTTTAAGCCCGTGGCGATCACATCATCATTATAGCGGATCGTCACCTTTGTTTTGTCGGACTTGACATTGGAGGTAATGGAGCCGGCTCCCATATGGGACTTATACCCGAGAATAGAATCGCCGACATAATTGTAATGAGGTACCTGTACATTGTTAAAGAGAATGACATTTTTTAGCTCGGTGGAGTTTCCCACAACGCAGTTCTCTCCTACAATGGCGTTGCCGCGGATGAAGGCACACTGGCGGATCTCCGTATTTTTCCCGATGATACATGGACCATTGATGGATGCGGTCGGCGCAATGGTGGCTGATCTGGCGATCCAGACATTTTCGCCCTTCTGCTCATATTCATCGGCCGGTAAACCGGCACCCAGTGTCATGATGAAATCTCCGATGTGAGGCAGCACCTCCCATGGAAACTCCCGGTCGGTAAAGATATCTCTGGCGATGGTCTCGTCAAAATTAAATAAGTTTTTGTTTTTTAATGCATCGTACATAGTTTTCCCTTTCCTATTACGTTCTGACCTTAAAATACAAGGATTCAGATTGCGTGATATGTGTTATTTCTTGTAATAAACAGCGGCTTCATCAAACTTTTTCCGAAGGTATCCCTGATTGTTCAGTCCCTTGACACCATTGACCCATTTGGCAATATAGTTTTCCAGCTTTGCCATATATTCGTCCTCGGTGATGGTTCCCTCTGCCATATAGGTCAGCCCCTTTTCCCAGCTTGCGGTAAGCTCCGGGTTTAAGAGGGAACGGATGGAGGAATCCACTACATCATAGACCATTTCCCCCAGAAACTCAGGTGTGATGATCTGTGTTTTTTTGTTCAGTTTGAGGTATTTTTTCGCTACAAGCTTACTGAGAATTTCGGCTCTTGTGGCACTGGTGCCAATGCCGCTTCCTTTGATCTGGGAACGAAGCTCTTCATCCTCGATCAGCTGTCCTGCATTTTCCATGGCAAGGATCAGGGAACCGGAATTGTACCGTTTTGGTGGTGATGTCTCGCCTTCCTTGATCTCCAGACGGTTCAGATCGATCTCGGTTCCTTTTTTGATCTGCTTCATCAAGGCGATCAATTCCTCGTCGAAGGTATCCTTTTCTTCTTCGGAGGCATTTTCCGCATTCTGGTCACCGGACTCCTTTGCGGCCGTTTTCTTTTTGTTGGAAAAGGACGCATCGGCAATTTCCAAATACCCCTGCTGCAGCATAATACGGATTCCGGAGAAGAAACGTTCCTGCTCCCGCACGGCGGTGAGACTGATCTTCTGGTACTCAGCCGGAGGATAAAAGATACACAGGAAACGGCGTACGATCACCTCGTAGACCCGCTGTGCCGTCAGACTGGTGCTTCGCAGTGCACCAAAGCCCTGTCCGGTTGGGATAATGGCATAGTGATCCGTGATCTTTTTGTCATCGCAGTATCTGGTGGAGGCAATCTTCTGATAGCTTGTGCCGGCCAGGATCTTTTCTGCAATCTCCTTTACGATGGGATAATTGCGAAGACCACCGATATTTTTGTGGATTTCCTTGGAAACGGCGGTAGAAAGTACACGGGCATCTGTTCTTGGGTATGTAACCAGCTTTTTTTCGTAAAGCTCCTGAACGATCTTTAAGGTTTCGTCCGGGCTGATCTTGAACAGCTTGGAACAGACATTTTGCAGCTCTGCCAGATTAAATAATAAAGGCGGATTCTTTTTTTCTTTTTTGCGTTCGACCTTTTCTACAATAACCTTGCGACTTTCAACGCCTGCCTCCGGCTGGAAGCAGTTTTCTGGGTTTTCTGCTGGAAATCCCAGAGTCTGACATAGAACCTGTACATCCGGTTTTTCCTTGAAGCCATTTTCCTTATAAAGCTTTGGAGACTGAAAATAAGCGGAGCCCTCAACGCTGCGCCATTCTCCGTCAAACTCTTTGCCTTCATAGGAAAAATGACCAATAACCCGGTAAAATGGTGTTTTGACAAAGCCTCGGATCTCCCGCTCACGACGGACAACCATCCCCAGCACGCAGGTCATAACACGTCCTACGGCAATGGCTGCGTATTTGGCACCTTTCCGATAGTTCATAATGGTCTGGCTGTACTTTAAAGAAAGAACACGGGAGAAATTGATGCCCATCAGATAATCTTCTTTGGCGCGGAGATATGCGGAAGCTGCCAGATTGTCATACTCCGACAGGGGCTTTGCCTCCTTGATCCCGCGGCGGATCTCCTCCTCGGTCTGGGAATCGATCCAGACACGCCGTTTCTCTTTGGTGTCCGGCACCTCTGCCATCTGATCCACCAGACGGTAAATATATTCGCCTTCCCGTCCAGAGTCAGTACAGACATAGATCCGCTCCACATCGGGACGGTTTAACAGCCCTTTTACGATATTAAACTGCTTCTTTACATCCGGGATCAGCTCGTAAAGGAACTTTTCCGGCATAAAGGGAATGGTATTTAAGGACCATTTTTTCAGTGCCGGGTCATAGACCTCCGGATAGCTCATGGTGACCAGATGTCCGACGCACCAGGTTACCACATAATTGGAGGATTCCAGATAGCCATTGCCGGCATTCCCGTTTACTCCTAAGGTTTTAGCAAATTCCTTTGCCACGCTTGGTTTCTCCGCAATAAATAACTCTTTTCCCATAAATATTTATTCAGCAGAACTGCCGATATTTCCCTTCTGTACTTTGGCCCAGGCACTGCAGCCAAAGATAATTCCTACAATGGCGATACCTGTAATGCATACATATTTTACGATCTTTGTGACATTGACATCGACATGGACAGAGGTTCCATGTGTCTGTTCCAGTTTATTTTTACACATCATATTCTTTCCTTTCCTGAGAATACATCAGATTCTCTGATAGATATTATAATGCTGGTGTCTAAAAAATCTGACATCAATGAATGGTTGTTTTAGTAGCCAAGTTCCTCTCCCACAAGGATCACCTTGATCCTGCCGGGGATTCTTGAAAATCTGGTTATCACTGTCTGGGCGCAGATGCAGTCACTGGTCAGACAGTCAGCACATCTGCCGTACTGGGCGCACGGAGTTTTCAGGCCGAGACGCAGTGCATTTGGCGGTGAAGCCATATTATGGACTCTTGCAATACCGCTTTGGACGTCCGGCACGATCTTATTCATGCCGGCGATCACAATGACCTGCTGTGGGCCGTGGCAGAGACAGGCAACACGGTTGCCGGCTCCGTCAATGTTGACCAGTTCTCCGTCGATCGTAATGGCATTGGAGCTCATAAAATAGACATCGGAGGTAACGATTTTGCCGTACATTTCCCGCTTTTCCTCCGGAGTGACTGCTGCGGCACGGTCAAATAAGGTATAATCGGACTCTTTGAGATCATCTAACAGTCCAATCTCCTGCAGTGTTTCAGAACCGCCCCAGGAAATGGTACATCCGGGTGTCAGAAAACGCTTTGCTTTTGCATTGGCCTCCTCACGGTCTGTACAATAGTATCCCTCAATTCCTCTGGCATTAAACTTGCCGATCATATTTTCCGCAATATTTTCATAGTATTCCTGTTTATAGGACATGGTAACATCCTCCTTTGTAATAATATGATGTTGATAAAAGCACAGGCACCTTTGAAAGAAAAAGGTGCCCCGTCTGCTTTCCTGTGAGTTGTTACGCAGGATTTTATGAAAGTGGCTGTGACCACTTGTTATTGCTCATTCTGTCATATGGGTCAGAATAAGTGATTATTCATATAATGGGTATTTGTCGGTCAGGCTCTTGACGATCGCTGTTGCTTTCTCCTTGTTTGCCTCCGGATCATTTACCATCAGTGCGATTGCCTCTGCAACCTGATCCATATCGTCGGTATTAAAGCCTCTGGTTGTAACAGCGGCTGTACCAAGACGGATACCACTTGTGACAAATGGAGACTGTGGATCGTTTGGAATGGTGTTTTTGTTGCAGGTGATATGTGCCTCATCAAGCCACTTCTCTACTTCCTTACCGGTCAGACCCTTATCTGCAAGATCTACTAACATCAGATGGTTATCGGTACCGCCGGATACAATCTTAAGACCACGGCTCTGAAGACCCTTTGCAAGTGCCTGCGCATTGTCAATGATATTTTTGCCGTATTCCTTAAAGCTTGGATCCAGTGCTTCTTTGAAGCAGACTGCCTTTGCAGCGATCACATGCATCAGAGGACCGCCCTGGATTCCCGGGAACAGTGCCTTATTCAGCTTATGCTCCTCTGCAAACTCCTTGCTGGAAAGGATCATACCTCCACGAGGACCACGAAGAGTCTTGTGGGTTGTGGTCGTGGTAACATGTGCATATGGGATTGGGCTTTCATGATACCCTGCAGCCACAAGACCGGCAATATGAGCCATATCTACCATCAGGTAAGCTCCTACCTCGTCTGCAATCTCACGGAAACGCTTGAAATCAATTTTTCTGGCATATGCACTGGCACCGGCAACGATCAGCTTTGGCTGGCATTCCTTTGCGATGCGCTCTACCTCGTCATAATCAATGAAACCGTCATCATTGACACCGTAAGGAACGCAGTGGAAATATTTGCCGGAAAGGTTGACAGGACTTCCATGGGTCAGATGTCCGCCATGATCCAGATTCATTCCCATGAAGGTGTCTCCAGGATTCATCAAGGCAAAAAATACAGTCATATTGGCCTGGGCACCGGAATGAGGCTGTACATTGGCATAGGTGCATCCGAATAATTCCATGGCTCTGTCTCTGGCAAGATCCTCGACAACATCTACATGCTGGCAGCCGCCATAATAACGCTTTCCGGGATAACCCTCGGCGTATTTATTGGTCAGTGTGCTTCCCATTGCGGACATCACTGCCTTGCTGACAAGATTCTCGGATGCGATCAGCTCGATATTCTCGCGCTGTCTGTTGGTTTCTGCTGTGATCGCTGCTGCAATTTCAGGATCGAAGCTTTCAACGTCTGAAAATGGATACATGTTTTCTCCTCCTTGTTTATGTCAAAATTTTAGTTGCTAATATCAGGTGTCGGGTTATGAAAATAACTCAGACATATTATTGGGCATCATCGATGGCTTTGCCAATGTCGTGACGCATATATTTGTTTTCAAAGGAAATCCACTCGGTTGCCTCATAGGCATTTTTGCGGGCTTCCTTTAAGTCCCTGCCCTTGGCTGTGACACCGAGAACACGTCCGCCGTTTGTCACAATCCCCTCATCGGTCAGCTTGGTGCCGGCATGGAATACATAATAACCATCCTTGCCATCGAAATTCTCCAGTCCGGAAATAAGCTTGCCCTTCTCATAATGCTCCGGATATCCATCGGAAGCAAGAACGACACAGACAGCGGCATTATCCTCAAACTGCAGGTCGATCTGATCCAGCTTGCCGTCAATACATGCATCGATCACGTCAATGATGTCATTTTTCATACGTGGAAGAACAACCTGGGCCTCCGGATCACCAAAACGTGCATTGTACTCTAAGACCTTTGGACCGTCGGCGGTCATCATCAGACCCACGAAAAGAATACCGACAAAATCTCTGCCCTCTGCCTTCATGGCATCCATGGTTGGCTGGTAAATCTTCTCCTCGCAGAACTTCTGAATCTCCTCGGTATAGAAAGGACTTGGAGAAAATGTTCCCATACCACCGGTATTTAACCCCTGATCGCCATCCTTGGCACGCTTGTGATCCTGTGCACTTGTCATAGGCTTGATATGGGTACCGTCACAGAAACAGAGAACGGAAGCCTCACGGCCGACCATAAAGTCCTCGATCACGACAGTATCACCGGCATCTCCAAACTGCTTGTCAAGCATTAAAGTAGCAATGCCTGCCTCTGCTTCCTCGAGATTCTGACAGATCAGCACCCCCTTTCCGAGGGCAAGTCCATCCGCCTTTAATACGATTGGAAAATTGCATCCTCCCAGATAGAGCAGTGCTTCTTCCGGAGAATGAAATGTCTCATAGTGACAGGTCGGAATATCATATTTCTTCATGAGATCCTTTGAAAAGCTTTTGGAGCCCTCGATGATCGCTGCGTTTTTGCGGGGACCAAAGACACGTAAGCCTCGCTCCTCGAAAACGTCAACGATACCGCCAACTAATGGATCATCCATACCGATGATAGTCAGATCGATCTGATTGTCCTCGGCAAAGTCCGCCAGCTTATCAAATTCCATTGCAGTGATATCAACGCATTCTGCAATCTGGGCGATTCCTCCGTTGCCCGGAGCACAGTAAATCTTATCAACTCTTTTACTCTGAGATACGCTCCATGCGATCGCATGCTCACGTCCACCGCTTCCTACGATTAATACTTTCATGTTTAAGCCTCCATTCCGCCACTTTTTGCGGCGTCATAAATTTACGCTGTGATGTATAAAAAATCGTTACTCACTAATGTGTGCAATTCCGTCTTTTACCGTTACCTTACCGGCACCGATCAGATCGATCGCCTTTGGAAGGATCTTCCATTCTGCCTGCTCCATGACTCTTCTCTGCAGGATCTCAGGGGTATCTCCCTCCTGTACTTCTACTGCCTTCTGAAGAAGGATCGGACCGTGATCTGCCTTTTCATCGACGAAATGAACCGTAGCTCCGGTCACTTTATTGCCCATTGCCAGAACACTTTCATGAACCTTTAATCCATAATATCCCATTCCGCAATGTGCGGGGATCAGGGAAGGATGGATATTAATGATACGATTATGATATTTCTCGATCATCCTTGCGGGTACGATCACCAGGTAACCGGCAAGTACCACCAGATCAATATGATATTCGTCTAATGTATCTAACATGGCATCGGCAAAGGAATCTCTTGAGTCATATGACTTCGGACTGATGCATCTGGCTGGAATACCTGCCTTAGATGCACGCTCCAGCGCATATGCATTTTCCTTGTTGCTGATCACTACAGCAATCTCTGTATTGCGGATCGTGCCGTCTGCTACAGCATCGATGATCGCCTGGAGATTTGTTCCTCCGCCGGATACGCATACTGCAATCTTTTGCATAGTTTCCTCCATGATTGACTGCCCGCTGCATATTGGCACAGCAGACAGATGATTGTAAAATGATTATACTAAATCAATGCCCTTCTCACCTTCAGCAATCTCGCCGATAATATAAGCATTCTGTCCGGACTTCTTTACAAGCTCTACGGTCTTGTCTGCGTCAGCGGCATCCACTGCAAGAAGCATACCGATACCCATATTGTATGTATTGTACATCATTTCCTTTGCGATATCTCCGTCCTTTGCGAGCATAGAGAAGATCGGAGGGATCGGATAGCTGTCCACCTTTACTCTGGCACGTACGCCATCGTGAAGCATTCTTGGGATATTCTCATAGAAGCCGCCACCGGTAATATGGCTGCAGCCCTTAATAGTTACGCCGCCGTCCTTAACGCTCTTTAATGCTTTTACGTAGATAATGGTTGGTGTCAGAATAGTCTCACCCAGCGTCTTGCCGCCGAGACATTCATAAGAACGGTTCAGATTGTCCTTATTGATATCAAATACTTTACGCACCAGAGAATAACCGTTGCTGTGGATACCGGAGGATGCGATACCTACCAGTACATCGCCCTTCGCAATGCTCTTTCCGGTGATCATTTTGTCTCTGTCTACGATACCAACGGCAAAACCGGCCAGATCATACTCATCTACCGGATAAAATCCCGGCATCTCTGCTGTCTCACCACCGATCAGTGCTGCATCCGACTGACGACAGCCCTCAGCAACACCGCTGACGATCTGTGCGATCTTCTCCGGTTCATTTTTGCCACAGGCAATATAATCTAAGAAAAATAATGGCTCTCCACCGGCACATGCAATGTCATTTACGCACATTGCCACGCAGTCGATGCCGATCGTGTCGTGCTTGTCCATCTCAAAGGCAATTTTTAACTTGGTTCCTACTCCGTCTGTACCGGAAACCAGGGTTGGATGCTCCATCCCCTTAAAACTGTCCAGGGAAAATGCCCCTGAAAATCCACCAATGTCTGTCAGCACCTCGTTTCTCATCGTGCTGGCAACATGCTTTTTCATAAGCTCTACTGCCTTGTAGCCCGCCTCAATGTCAACGCCTGCATTCTTGTAGTCCATGATAAGCCTCCTCTATTTGTATTTATATCTTCACTTGATCAAAGATACTCTCATTGTAGCACAAAGCAAATTGTTTGTCATTTACTTTTTGAAAGGTTATCCAGATTGTCCAGATATCCGGACAGCCGGGGCGTTCCCTTTCGGAAAGTTACAGATAAAGCTCCGCTTTCATCGGTTCGCCGGATGTCCGCTCCGGAGGAGGCCAGCCGTTCCAGAAGTTCCTTGTGTGGATGACCGTAGCGGTTTTTCCTGCCGCAGGAGATCAGGGCACATTCCGGTTTTAACCGGTCAAGCAGTTGTTCACAGGTGGAATTTTTGGAACCGTGATGTGCCACTTTTAGAACCGTGTAATGTTCCGGAATATGATAAGACTGTCTGGTGCTGGCAGAACTTATAATATTTTGAAGGGCTTCCTCTCCTGCCCCCTCCAGATCTCCGGTAAACAGACAGGAAAAATTCTGATACTGCATACTAAGAGTGATGGATTCTGCGTTGGCAGAGTCAAAGGCATTGCCCGCTGCCGGATTCAGGCAGACAAAGGAGACCCCGCCAGACTGAAAATAACTACCGGTTGATAAATAACGGACCGGAATATGTTTTTGCTCTGCTGCTTTCCGGAGCAGAACATAGCCGCTTTGGTCTTTGTCTGCAACATCCGGCAGAAAAAGCTGACGGATATGATACCCGTCGCCGCTCATGTTTATCAGCTCCTCCAGGCCATTGATATGGTCTTCATCTGCATGTGTGGCGATCATATAGTCGATCTGCCGGATCCCCCTGGATTTGAGAAATGGCAGAATACGGTATTTTCCCACCTGCTTTTCACTGGTACTTCCTCCATCGATCAGAATATTCTGCTGTTTTGGTGTGTGTATATAAATGCCATCCCCCTGCCCTACATCAAGCAGGGTTATTTCAAATGCGGCAGAAGGAATGGGCAGGATCAGCAGAATGCACATTGCCGGAAGGAGCTTTCCCAGATGTTTTGTTTTTTTTCGAAGTATTTCCGGCTGCAGCGGTACCTTTTGATATTCCATTTCATCAATTTTGTGAAAGGAATATAAAAGCCATGCCAGAATGCCGGAAAGTATAAGATAATATAACAGGAGCTGCCACCAGCAGGGGCGTCCTATGATCAGCATATGACCCGGAAGCTTTTGAAAGACCCGGCAGATTGCTTCGTAAATCTTTAACAGCCAATAAGCATTGGATAAAATAAATTTGCCAAGAGGCATATAAATACATCCTGCTACCCCTCCGGAAAAAGATAAGATGACGAGAACAGATGCCAGAGGAATAACAAATAAATTGATCACAATGCCATATAATGGGATTTCAAAAAAGAAATACAGCATAACCGGCAGTGTCGTCAGTTGAACAGCACTGCTCATCAGAAACATTTGTTCCAGTTTTTGTAACTGTCTTTGAAAGAATATCTGTAATCTGCCGGTGCGTTTATTGGCGAGAAGTTCTTTCTCACGTTGATGCATTTTCCTGCGTTTCCGCCGCTGCTCCCATGGATCTCCAATCCACACTTGTTCCAAAACGGGCAGAACCAGATATATTCCTGCCATGGCACCAAAAGAAAGGAGAAAGCTGCAGGAAAAAAGTGCGAACGGCTTTTGCAGTAGAATGATCACTGCCGCCAGAGCCAATGCATTTTTGCCGTCGTAGGTGCGTTCGAACAGATCAGCCGCGATCAAAAGGATCATCATAATGACTGCCCGGCTGGTCGAGATGCTGAAATCTGTCATCTGACCATAGGCGGCGGTCAGAACAATACAGACAGGGATCGCGATGTGTTCCGGAAGATACAGCTTTTTGAATAGCTTTCGGAGCGACATGCCAAGAATTGATACATGAAGTCCGCTGATGGCCAGCAGATGACCGATTCCACTTTCCTGATACAGCTTTTGTATATTCATATCGAGAAGAGATTTGTCTCCGAGGATCATGGCAGATACGATCCCGCTTTCTTTGACCGGCAGACAGGTCCGGTAGACAAGGCTTAGTCTGTCCCTGATCTGGTACAGCAGATTTTGGACGGGATATACACGGGGCTGCAGAATACGGAAAGAGTCTGCCTGCAAATTATAGTAAATTCCCTTTTCTTTATAATACTCCCGGCAATCGAACATACCGGGATTGGTGGCGACGGGAAATTCACAGAGTGTTCCTTTCAGAAAAAGTATGTTTCCGGGCTGCAGGGACGGCTTTCCGGAAAGGGAAACATACAGCTTATTTTGCGAATAGACTGAATCGTTTCCGTGCAGTTGAATGCGGCAGTTTTTCAGATATAACACGGTCCGGTCCTGCCTGCCCTGTTCCAGACAGATCCGTTCGATGGTTCCGGTGGTTTCAGCAAAGGTCTGATTTTCCCAGACTCCGTTAAAACAATAATACCGGGCATCATCCTTTTGAGAATTGATGGCCCGGTATAAAAGAAATAAAATCGTCATTCCGATAAAAATCCATACAAATGGTCGTTTGATATGCGTTCCTCCTATTCCTGATCGACAATATCCAGGTTACGTTCAAAGGCTGAACCAAAATCAATGGTATCGTTATATAAAAGTACCTGTTCTCCATTAATACTGAACTGGACTTTATTGATATTGGATAATTCCGCAAGTGTATCCACCACTGAATAAATTGTGGCCTCTGCAGAAATATTTGTCCTTTTTTTGAGAAATTCTTCGGAAAAATCCACATAACATGTGTTTTCCTTAACGGAAATCTTATTAAGCTGTGTTTTTTCCGGTATGGTTGCCTTGATCTTATCAGGATCTGTGCCGTCAATGGAATACGGTCCACGGATCAACTGCTCTACCGCAAGCTGTTCCAGGGGAATCGTAGCATCATAGGTGATATCCACCGGCACCTTGACAAGGTTGTTGCCTGTTTTGTCACTAAAATACATGTTTAATGTTGCTTTTTGTTTATAGGTGGTCTCACCACCTGTGTTATCAATAAAAGTATCGGCAGTCATATATCCCACTGCATCGAAATTGGAATCGGTCAGGGGCTGACCGGAGACATAGAACTGTACACTGCTTACCCCACGGATCTGACAGAGGGTTTTTACAATGGCGGCTCTTCGGAGTATCTCAGACACACCTTTTAATTTTCCGTAGCCGGAGCTTAAGTAAAGGGTCAGCTGACCCGAATCCTCGAACATAAATTCATCCACCGTGACATCATCGGGAATGGCTTTACGCAGACCGATATCCTTCGGCTCTGACTGAAGTCTTTTCAAAAATTCGTTGACCAGATCGTCCCGTTTACGGAAGGAAGGAGTGTATTTTTCATATCCTACTTTTGTCTCCTTGGCATCCGGGCAGAATACATAATAGCCGGTATATTCCTTTTCTTTGTGAAGGGAACAGCCTCCGCAGACGAGAAGTACCAGAAAAAGGACACATAAAGACAAGCTCTGTCGTAACAGATGCGTATTTTTGTTTGTAATGTCTGTCAGATATGACATGTTTGTTCCTCCTTTCCGGTAATGGTGACGGGTAGTCTCCGTCTGAAATACAGGGATCACAGCAGGGTGTCTGTCCCTCACCCATTTACGGGACATATGTCAATGGAATACGTACGGTGAAGGTGGTTCCCTCTTTTTCTTTGCTATACAGCTTAATAGAACCACGGTGTAAAAGAACGGCACTCCTGGTCAGTGAAAGTCCAAGACCGGTGCCGCCGGTATCTCTGGAACGGGCTTTGTCCACACGGTAAAAACGCTCAAAGACATTGTCCTGTACATCCTCCGGAATACCTACGCCGGAATCCTGTACCGTCACATAGAAAAACTTGTGATCGGCATTGAGGGTCACACGAACCCATCCATCGTCGTAATTATATTTAATAGCATTTTCAATCAGATTGTTTAATGCAATGGACATTTTGGTTTCATCAATATCAGCCATAACAGGACGGTAACTTTCGTAAATTAATTCAATGTTGCGTTCGGCTGCGATTGGTCTGAGACGCTTTAAAAGCTGTTCCAGAAGATCGTTGATACTGGTATTGACAACCTCAACCTGAGAGGTATTCTTGTCCATTTTAACCATGGAAAGAAGATCATTGATGATCTTGGTCATGCGTTCGATCTCATTGGTGATATCACCAAGAAATTCCCGGTAGATTTCCTCCGGCATGCCTTCCTGGGAAAGCAGGGAATCAGCAAGAACCTTCATAGATGCGATCGGAGTTTTCAACTCATGGGATACGTTGGAAACAAACTCCTGACGTGCCGTATCCTGATTGCGGATGACATCGATCATCTGATTAAAGGAATCTGAAATGCTGCTGATCTCTGAGAAACCATGCATATTGAGTTTGACACTCATATCCCCCTGGGAGATTTCGTTGATGGATGTGGTGATCTGCTTCAATGGGCGTGCAAGAAGGGTAGAATAAAGTAACGCTCCCAGAAGCACCAGAATCGTTAATATCAGCAGGACGATATACACCTGACGTTTCACGGCATCTGCCATCTGATGGAGATTTTTGGTAGAAAAGCTCATGATCACAACACCGTCGGTACTCTGCTTGTTGGAATTGACGATCGGCATAGTAAGCTGGACATACTCTCCCAGTTCATTTATGTATTTGCCGTCAGAGCCTCCAAAGCATTTTACCACCTCTGTGGAAATAACAGTTTTGCCATCCTCGAGACCATAGGTGTCATGAATGATCCTGAGGTTCTGATCCACCAGAATGATACGTCCCTGATAGATTTCTGCAATCTGGGCGGCCTCTTCCACAACCTCATCGCTGTCGTGATCTACCAGATAACCGGAAGAAACTACAAGATTGGAGATCATGGTGCCGTAGGACTGCAGCTCATCCACGCGCTGGGATACCAGTCTGGACTCATATGCATTTGTGATAATTATAGAAAAAATATACAGGGGAACAAGTCCCATCATTAAAAATACGATCAGTACCTGTATCCGCATACTGCGGAGAAAATACAGAACTCTGCCAAAAAATTGTTTCAAAGTGCACCCTTCCCTGCCGTTTGAAGCATTTATTTTAGTAATCCGGAAGCCGCAGCCGGTTTATTTCTGAAAATAATACCCAACGCCCCATTTGGTATGTATATACTTTGGATCGCTTGGTTTGCTTTCGATTTTTTCCCGGAGACGGCGGATATGAACATCCACGGTCCGGACATCTCCCGGGTAATCATAACCCCAGACAGTATTTAATAACTCTTCCCGGCTGTACACTTTGTTGGGATGAACCATTAAAAGCTCCAGAAGATCAAATTCTTTTGCGGTCAGGTTTACTTCCTTTTCCTCAATATAGGCTCTGCGGCTGTCACAGTCCACTTTTAATACATCGTATGTAAGAAGCTTTGGATTCTCGTCATGGGTATGACCAGCATTACTTCGTCTTATGATGGCCTTGATCCTTGCCTTAACCTCGAGAATATTGAATGGTTTAGTGATATAATCATCGGCACCGTATTCCAGACCGAGGATCTTATCCATATCATCCCCTTTTGCAGTCAGCATAATGATCGGCACATCAGAAAACTCCCGTACCTGCTGGCAGACCTCGAAGCCGGTGAGAACCGGAAGCATGACATCCAGCAATACAACATCATATTCATTTTTGCGGATCAGATCCAGAGCTTCCTGTCCGTCATAAGCACAATCCACATCCATTCCGTCCTGTTCCAGACTGAAACGGATTCCTTTTACGATAAGTTTTTCATCATCAACAACCAGAACTTTTCTAGCCATAACGCTCCCCCTAAACTTTTCATTGATTCTTTTACACGGTGATCTGATCTTTGATCCGGTTAAATATCCCCTCTTTAATACCGGAGATCTTCATAATATCTTCAATGGAAGCAAAGCATCCATTTTCTGCACGGTAATCAATGATCAACTGTGCTTTTGCCTCGCCAATTCCGGCAAGCGTCATTAATTCCGCAGAATCCGCCTTATTAATATTGACCAGACCGTTCCCTTTATCGTCCTTTCCGGGTTGTTTTTTCCCGGAACCGGAACGCTTCCCCTGTCGCGGGATCGTGATCTGTTCCCCGTCATTTAATGGTCTCGCCTGATTGATCGCTGCACGATCGGCTTTTTTGCGAAAACCTCCTGCCGCATCCACAGCATCGCAGACCCTGGCATCTCCGGTAAAGCGGTAAACACCGGGATTTCTCACAGCTCCACAGATATATACCGCACATTCCCCTTGAACGGCAGTATTGTTGTCAGTGGTTAGACCATCTGCCTGAATAGATGGTACCGGTGATTCAAAACCGGATGTCCATTCCTGTATCTCTCCGGATGCCCCTGTGGCAGATCTAAGATAGAGCCAGCAAGACATTGCCAGAAAACAGATACATATTCCTATTGTAACCAATGTGTGACGTTTCATAATACCTCCTACAAATTAAATCCGTAGCAGATATATGTCATAATAAATGCGAACCTACTTCTATTCTAACGATTCCAGCCAAAAAAACAATAGCCACACGGGAAAAATTTATTAATTTTTCTTAAAAATTATGATCCCTGCCAGAAAGAGTACGGTTCCAAGAAGTTTCATCCAGTCAAATCCTGTTTTTTCTACGTCAAATAATCCGAACAGTTCGATCAGGTACGCAGAGATAAGCTGGGCAGCGACAATAAGCATAACAGCTTTTGCAGGACCAAGCTGATTCATTCCGATGATCACCGTATAGGTGATAAACGCACCAATGACGCCCCCTAAAAGCATATAGCGCGGATGAACACGCAGAATACCTGCAATCTGTCCATCTCTTCCGGTCAGAAACCATGCTGCAATACAGACGATCAAAGCTGTCAGCTGGACAAATGCGGCAGAGATCCAGACGCTGGTCTGTTTAGTCACTTCGGTATTAAAGACACCCTGCACACTCATCAGAATACCGGATATGAAAGAAATAATCATTCCCCACATAATAAAAGATCCTCTCTAAATTATAAAATCAGTATTCCCAGAACCGGCAAGTTTTATACGTAACAAAAGGATATTAATAATTTGCGGATATGATAAATAAAGGTCTGCCCATTCCGGCAGACCTTTATTGTACAAAGTTTCGTTAATCAATATTATTTGCGGAAAATTTTCCTCAAAGGCCCCCATATCCGTTCCACTTTGGAGTTAGTATCCATGGCAAGATCGATTCCACGCTGTAAATCGGAACTCATATTATGACAGGCGGTATTGCATTCCTTCTGCTCCTTTTCAAGATCTTTGAGTTTCTTCTCTAATATATTTATTTTTTCAAGAAGCTGTTCTACATCTGGTGAGTCACTTGCCTTTAAAGCTTCTTCCCTTGCATCATTCTGATGTTTTACTTCTTTCTCCAACGCATTGAGCCGGCCGCACTGCTCCATATAGATTAATCCAAAAAAGCGGATTACATCCTCAAACATATAGCCGTTGTTTTCACGCCAAACCTTTCCCTCTTTTACGTCCTGATGAAAAAGAGGTTCGCTTGAATGAAGATATTCTTTGGCAATGGCAGCATTTCCTTTTTTGTAGTTGTGCATGAATTGTCTGGATTCTTCTGCAGAGAGCATAATATAATTATTATAAGGACTTTTTAAGCTCTCACATTCCTCAACAATACGACGGATATCAGAGCGTTCCTGGCTCTCCTTCGGCAGGACGGAGTTCATGACGCGGCGGATCTCCTGGGCATTGCCGGTAATGGAAGCATTTGTTTCCCGGTGAACGATCTGAAATTCATCGCTGTAATCAATACCAAGAGTCTCTATAAAATCAGAATAGATATCGTGATTTTTGCCGCCAAACTTGTCTCTCTCAAAAATACGGACAATAATATTTTCTTTGCCCACTACAGAGGCAATGTTTTCCAGTGTCTCGTAATAGTCCAGAACAATCTCCCGTGGATGTTTCCAGAAACTTTTCCATTTGGTGGTACGGAATGTTCCCCAGCCTTCTTTGACCTGTTGTGCAAACCAGGAATTGGCAAATTCATCCTGTCTGCGGAGATATACGATCACCTTGATCTGATAACCGGATTGTTCGGCATCTTCATGGATTCTGTTCCAGAAGGCAAACATTTTCCCTTGTGAGGAAGTCCATAAATTTTCATCGGATAAGATGACATTGTCTGTCTGTTCAAAAGAATCATGAATCATTTTGATGCCTCTTTGAAACATTTGTTCATCTTTTTCTATATTTCTGGTACCATCCGCTTTTTTCGTGCCTCCTACAAGGAAATGACCGTTTCGTCTCTTTTCAACCTTAGGAAACTTAAAATTTAATATAGGGTAACTGTATCCCAGTTTTTTCAATACAGATTCATTATCCACACAAAACATCTGAATAGATGTTGTGGCCGTTTTGGGAGTACCTATGTGTAAATAAAGTGTACGCATATTTTCTTCCTTCCTATCTTACGTTATTATACCCTGTATAAGGCATTCCATAAGCATATTACATGTTATTTCAATATTTGTAAAGAATAATTTTTAAAATTAATTTAAAATAATATAAACCATTTTATGCCTCTTTTTCGGTAAAGATTTCATCCAGGATACGACACATTTCATCAATATGCACTTTTTCTGCGACCAGAGGAGGAACAATACGGATGATATTCGTGCCGGCAGAGATCAGGATCAGACCCTTTTCCTGAGCCGCACTCACAATATCTCCTGCCGGGATATCGGATTCGATTCCCTGCATAAAGCCGATGCCGCGAACTTCTGTAATGGAGGAATGCTTTGCGGCAAGATCTTCCAGTTTTTCCCGAAGATAAGGGGTAAGCTCTCCTACATGCTCCACAACATGATCTTTTTGGAAAATTTCAAATACCTTACAGACAGCAGCGGTTGCCAGGGGATTACCGCCATAGGTTGTACCATGGTCTCCCGGAACAAGTGCCTGTGCAATCTCCTCTCTGGCGGCAAAAGCACCTACCGGTACGCCACAGCCAAGAGCCTTGGCACTGGTAATGATATCCGGCCGGATGCCGTAATGCTGGAATGCAAACATCTTTCCGGTTCTGCCCATGCCGCACTGGATCTCATCCAGGATCAGTACAATCCCCTTCTCGTCACAAAGAGCACGGACACCCTTCATGAATTCCTCTGTGGCAGGATGGATCCCGCCTTCCCCCTGCAGTGACTCCATAATGATCGCACAGGTATCCGGTGTGATCAAAGCCTTCACGCTGTCCAGATCGTTATATTGTGCAAAAGAAACACCGCCGATCAATGGTTCAAAGGGTTCTCTGTAGTGCTTAGTGCCGGTTACGGACAAAGCTCCCATGGTACGACCGTGGAAGGAATGCTCCATGGCAATGATCTCACCCTTGTTGTCCGGGTTTTTGGTGCGGACATATTTCCGTGCCAGCTTTAATGCACCCTCAATGGCTTCTGCTCCGCTGTTGGTAAAGAAAACCCGGTCCATTCCCGATGCTTCGCAGAGATAGCCGGCAGCCCTGACGGCAGGCTCATTAAAGTAAAGATTGGAGATATGGATCAACTGATCCACCTGATCCTTCAATGCCTGTTTGTATTCATCGTTGCTGTAGCCCAGGGCAGAAACGGCAATGCCGGCTCCCATATCGAGATATTTCCTGCCGGTATCGTCAATAAGATACATTCCCTCGCCCTTGAGAAATGTTATTTTACGATTGTAAGTATGTATAAAATGCTGATCCGCTTTCTGAATATCCATATATATCCTCCATTCTGGCTGTTTTAAATCTGCTTGTTGAATAATCGCAGCACTTTTCTATATAAACCGGGTGAAACTATTAAATGCGTTCGTTTTCGTAAAGACCGCCCTCTGTGTCAATGATCGCCGTTCCGATACCTTTTTTGGTAAAGAACTCCAGAAGGAGACAATGTTCAATACGTCCATCCAGAATATGGACTCTGCCGACACCGGCATTGACTGCATTGACGCAGTTTGTGACCTTTGGCAGCATACCGCCGCTGATGGTGCCGTCTTCGATCAGATCATGTGCATCCTGAAGACTCATTACAGAGATCAGAGTCGAAGGATCCTTTGGATCCTTGCAGACGCCCTCAATGTCTGTCAGGAATGCAAGCTTTTCTGCTCCAAGGGCACCGGCAATGGCACAGGCAGCATCGTCAGCATTGATATTGTAGGTCTCGCCATCCTCACCAAGACCGATCGGAGCAATGATCGGAATAAAATCATTGGCAAGCAGAGTATCGATCACAAGAGTATCTACCTTTTTGACATCTCCCACATAACCGATATCTTTACCGTTTGGCTTTTTCTGGTCGACCTGCAGAAGACCGCCGTCCTTTCCGGAGATACCAACTGCCTTGACTCCGAGACGTTCCACCATCTGCACCAGATATTTATTGAGACGGTTTAATACCATTTCTGCAATCTCCATGGTTTCCTTATCTGTTTTACGGAAACCATCGACGAACTCGGTTTCTTTTCCTACTTTGTCGATCCATTTACTGATCTCCTTGCCGCCGCCGTGAACGATGATCGGCTGCATACCAACCAGTTTTAAAAGGGCAACATCCTGAATTACGCTTTCCTCCAGCTTTTTATCCAGCATGGCACTGCCGCCGTATTTGACAACAACGATCTTATTATTAAAATCGCGGATATAAGGAAGTGCTTCGATCAGCGTCTCTGCCTTTCCTACGATCTCGCTCATATATGTACTTTTTTCTTCTGCACTCATTTTAATCCTCCATTGACTGCGGGCAGAATTTCATATTCTGCTCTGTTGCTTATATTTAATGCTTTGGTCTGCTTTTCAGAGTAATTTCTTGTTTATGGGAATACCGGAGGCATTTCCAGACCGAGATTTTCCGGAAGTCCAAATAACAGGTTCATATTCTGAACCGCCTGACCGGCAGCACCCTTTACCAGATTGTCGATAGCACCCATCATGATCACGCGGTTGGTACGTGGATCAATGCGGAAATTAACATCCACAAAGTTGCTGCCCTCTACCCAGCGTGTCTCCGGGCAGACATCCTTCTCAAGAACACGGACAAAATACTCATCTTTGTAGTATTTGTCATAGATGGCTTTTACATCCTCGTAAGTGACTGTCTTTTTCAGGGAAGCATATGCGGTAACAAGGATTCCACGGTTCATTGGCACCAGATGAGGGGTGAAGTTCAGGATCACATCCTCTCCGGAAGCGTAGCTGAGCTGATCCTCGATCTCCGGGGTGTGGCGGTGGGTTGTCACACCGTATGCCTTTATGCTTTCATTGACCTCGCAGTACAGGTTGGCAACCTTGGCACCACGTCCCGCACCAGAGGTACCTGATTTGGCGTCAATGATCACGGTGCTCATATCAATAATGCCCTCTTTGGCAAGGGGATAGATAGACAGGATGGAGCATGTCGGGAAGCATCCCGGATTGGCGATCAGACGTGCCTTTTTGACATCCTCTCTGTTGATCTCACAGAGACCGTATACCGCTTCCTTTACAAAATCAGGACTTTCGTGATGGATTCCATACCATTTCTCATATTTGTCCACATCCTTGATACGGAAATCTGCACTGAGATCCACGATCTTTACCTTTGACAAAATTTCCTCGTTTACCAGAGAGCCGCATAATCCCTGTGGTGTAGCGGTAAAGATAACATCTACCTGGTTTGCAAGCTCTTTCATATTCTCGCCCTTGCAGACATCTTCTACTAGCTGGAACATATTTCCAAAAACTTCACTATATCGCTTATCAATATAGGAGCGTGAGCCATACCAGACAATTTCTGCCTCCGGATGGCGAAGTAAAATACGCACGATCTCCTGCCCTGCATATCCTGTTGAACCGATAATTCCTACTCTGATCATAATCAACCTCCTATATCATCTCTACGTATTCCGGTTATGGTTTCCGCCATACGAAAGCTCTCGGCGAAAACCATAACGGTGTTTATTATACCCCTACAACTGCGATTATGCAACAAAAACAAAAATAATGGGAAACGCATGACAAAAAAATGACAAAAAAGCCACACAGATTCTGCTGTGTGGCGTAAAAGCTTTTGATTTAGTACAGATCAACTCCCATATTGGCTAACCGGGTCAGTACCGTGGAAACAGGAAGTCCCACGACGTTGTAGTAATCTCCTGCAATATCCCGGATATATGCGGCTCCCCGTCCCTGAATACCGTAGGCACCTGCTTTGTCCATTGGCTCGCCTGTGTTAATGTAGGCTTCAATCTGCCGGGAAGTCATAGGGATCATATCCACGATCGTTTTTACATGAAATGTATCAATAAGTCCCTGTCCGTCCGGCGATACATAGATCAGTGTGACTCCGGTATAGACTTCGTGGCGGCTGCCCTGAAGCATTTGAAGCATTTTGGCAGCCTGGGTTTTATCGGAGGGCTTTCCTAAAATGCTGTTGTCCTTCACGACAACAGTATCAGCGCCGATAATAACAAAATCTTTTGTGAAATGTCCGGCAACGTCTTCTGCTTTTGCCGCAGACAGTGCTTCTACCAGAGCAGCCGGTGTATCTGCCTGAATCGTCTCTTCATCAATGTTGCTTGGCATGACCTCATACGAAATACCTACCTGTGTCAGAATGTCTTTTCTGCGGTCTGATGCGGATGCCAGAATAATCTTTGCCATAATGATGTACCTGGTACTGCTATATTTGTATTTTAATATAGCAGTACACGATCCTTTCCAATAGTGCTGCGTATGCTTGCTTATTTAAAATGATTGCGTAACAGGGAGGGATCCTGTTCCAGATGTGCATAGTCGTTAAAACGATCCAGAAAGAATCCGTTTTTTTCTTCGTCATAATGAAGCTGGGTGATACTACAGTTTTCCAGAGAAGTACCAAACATCAAACGCTTTGCAAAGTCTCCTCCGAAAAGTGCAGTCAGCAGAATACGGATCACACCGCCATGAGTCACTACCGCAATGTTCTGATATCCTGATTCGATCCATTCCTGCATGACAGGCATGACTCTGGCAAGAACACTTTCTCCGGTTTCTCCCTGAGGATACCAGATTTCCTCGGTTGGAACAAAGAAATCCCCGATAAATTCATTGACCTCGTCCAGGGCATTGCCTTTCTGGACACGTCCCTCAGCAAAACGATCCATCTGCTCCTGATAATAGTCGGCGTAGAATCGCTTTACAACTTCATCCGGCTGGCCGGTGAGTTCGCCGAAGTCTACCTCTGCCAGTCCCGGACGGATCTGCAGATGCTCTAACAGGGCAGGCTGCCCTGCAAATGCAATTTTGGCCGTCTGCTCTGCACGGATCAGATCGCTGCAGTATAATGCATCTACGGGATAATTTTTCATGCGCTGTCCCAAAAGAGCCGCCTGTCGTTTTCCCTCCGGTGCCAGATCAACATTTACGTTACAGTCAGAACTGCTCTGTCTGCCATGACGTATCAGATAAATGTTCATTTTGTTTTTTCCTCACTATCCTTCCCTGAAGACATCTTTCCTCCGGATGTCTTATTTTGCTTCTTTTTTGTTTTGGCTGCCGGTTTTATTTCTTCCATCAGGGAGTCATAAGATACGGTTCCCAATGGGATAATATCCTCCTCAAACAGCTTATCATTAAACAATGGATCAGAATCCTTCTGGTCAGTGACAAGCTTCTGATATATCTCCTGTCGATTGGTATAGTCTGTTTTTTCGATGGAGCGGATCTCTATGGAGCTTGCATATGCATAACCATCCAGCCAGTTCGTTACCACATCATCCCAGTTGTTAAATTTTGTCCGGAGACGGGAGGCTGCCGGTTCTAACAGAGCCTGTGCTTCATCCAGATTAATATAATCGGCAATATAGCCCCATTGTGCCAGATGGGAAATCCGGCACAGATCCCAGGCAAGCAGGCCTTTACTGCCCCAGGTATCAGAGATATACTGCAGATTGTCATAGTGGGTTTTTAATGCCCCGCTGACCTGCTTCAGTGCCTTTTTTCGTTCTTTTGCAGAAAGAGTCTTTAAGTCTTTTGCTTCTCTTTTATAATCCTTCCGGCTTCCGGTTTCCATCAAAAAACGAATCTGTTTCAGCAGATCCTTCCGGCTGGAAATACTCCAGCTTGATTTCAGAATATTTCTGGCAGCCTTTTTATTGGCGTCGGTTGCCTCATAACCTCCAAAATAATAAGGATTTCCGTCATTAATGGAGATCAGAACGGCACCCATGGCACGTCCCCAGGCTCCGAGATTGGAATCCTCATTTTCGTTGTGACTGACCATGGACTGAGACGTCTGTGTGCTCTGTAAAGAATTGCCGGAGCTGTCTGTGGACTTTTGTCTGCTGCCGGAGCAGCCGGTCAGACTGCCCAGGATCAGACAACCGGTTAAGATCCATATCGAAAAATAATGTTTGTTTATCATAGTTGTTATCATGCCTTTCCCAAAATACAGACCGGATCTGCAGAAAGAATTGCCACATCACCAATATGCTGCACCTATTATATAACCAACCGGTGAAATTTTGCAACCGGAGATTAATCTTCAAGATCGATCATGTACTGCAGTTCACTTCCGTCGTCAGGAGCCAGGCCAAAATCATGCTTGGAACCATCCGGTAAAGCTTCAAACAAATGAGCTTTGTCATTATTTTCACCTGTAACAATAGCGAAATAACGGATGGAATCCTCTGACGGGTTCCATCGGATCAGTATGGTTGGACAGATTCCTGCGTACAAATGTCTGGAAGGCATGGTGATACGGATCACTGTGAGGTCTTCTCTGGCATTGATGGAGAGAAAATCGAAATCCTCCGCCTCATAAGGACAGGGAAACTGTTCCGGATAAGCCTCTTTGTACAATTTCAGCATCTGTGCACCACAATCTTCCCGTAATAGCCGTAATCCATCCGCTCTTTCCCGGAACAGCATTTCCGGAAGCAGATCCGCTTCTACGTGCTGACGGGCTATGGCATGAACCTGTGTCTCGGTAAGCTGTTGTGGTTGGCTGTTCTGTGGCGTGTTTTTGTTGACATTAAGCGGAATGTTCTGATCAAAAGCATTTAAAAGGATACCGTCAATGGTATCATCTCCCCCTGCCAGATCCAGACAGGTGGAAAATGGCATTGTCAGGATCAGTGGAAACTGCTGGTCTCCTTTGACTGCCTGCTCCTGCGTTGTAAAAACCGGAAGAAATCGTCTTCCCTCCTTATTTTGCAGTACAGCCGGACGAGGAGAGAGTCCTTCCGGGATTTTTTGTTTTCTGCCGGCACCGGAGGCAATCCGGCGGATCATTGCCGGATCTGTATCCGGTGGAAATGCTGCTGGTACATATAAATTGCTTTTCTCGAGACATTTCACCAACCGGTCTAAATTCTCCTTTGTATTCTCTTTTCGCAAAAGACCTGCCAGCTGCTCCAGCTCTTTATTTTCCTGATCACTCACGTTGATTCATCCTTTCTGCTTTAATTTAGTGCTTCATATGAAAGAGTTCACTCATTTTATCCTTGTCCATATCGCTGTAATAGCCATACTGCAGGACTTCATAATCATCCAGAAGCTTTCGGATGGTATCAGTCTCATCCTCCCCATAGTTATGCCATTTTCCGTCGGTATCCATATAACCGTTGACATTCATCGCCGGTATATCCGCGGACAACTTTTCCAGATACTGATTATAGAGAGGCAGTTCAATTCCCGCCTGTTTCAGGATCATGTTTTCCAGATAATTGTTGCTGATCACAGCATTCTGCTCCTCCTGAATATCATAGTTTGCCCATATGATAAACGGCACAGCATAACGTTTCTGAATATCATCCAGATTCCAGTCACTCTGTGGTTTTCCAAGAAGCTCCTCATAGAATGAAGTCTCAATGGAAGGAAAATGATCTCCGAACATGCAGATGATCGTTGGCTCTGTCTGCTTGGAAAAATAGTCGGTCAGATACCGGAACGCCTGGTCGGATACATGGATGGCAGAAAGATATTCCTTTGCCTCCGTATAATGGGAACCTTGTACAGAAACAGGTGTTTTCCAGTTAGTATTGGTCAGGTAACCACCATGATTCTGAATGGTCATATCAAACAGATAGAGTGGCTTATCCCCTTTATTTTCATATAATTCAATGACTTTTTTGTAGCTTTCCTTATCGCTGATATAACGGACATATTCCGGCTTTTTGAAATCATCAATCGTAATAAAATCATCGAACTTCATACTTTTGTAGGTGGCGACACGATTCCAGTTTGCACCACTGCTTGGGTGGACAGCCTTGCAATTGTAGCCCAGTTTCTTCAGATATGACGGCAGTGAAAAGGTGGAATCATGCATAAACTGCTGATAAACATTACAGCCGCTTGGGAAAAATGCCATGGTATTACCTGTCATTGCTTCAAACTCGGAGTTACTGGTTCCGGCACCAAATACAGAGACGTAATTCCGTCCCTTAATGGTGTTTTTCTGCATACTGTGTATAAAAGGAAGGGGATCCATATTATACCGCATATCTCCCACCAGCGAAAAATCAGCCAGACTTTCATTCATGATCAGAATGATATTTGGCTTTTTTCCTTTTATGGAGGTGTTACTCTGGAAAGATGCATTTGTCTTCATATCCTGCGTGATCCCTTTTCCATCCTCCAGTTTTACAGAGGTGGTTTTTGTTGTGGAAGCAGTATCTACGGAAGAAGTATCCTTCAAAATATCCGCCACTTTATCTTCGGAATACCCGGATGGTGTAGAAACCCGTAGATAGTGCAGGTTTATGAAATAATTCATATAAAATCCATTGGCTCTGCAGGAGGAAACTTTATTCCAGACGTTATCCTGAATGCCACATGCCGGCAGAATATTAGTATTATATAATACTAATATGATCGCAATGCCAGGTACCAGTGTGGACGCAAAACGGATCAGTTTTCTGGAAACGGCACGTTTCTGACGTTTAAAGCGTGTCCGGCAGATCAGGATGCACCAGATGGCAAATGCCGGAAGAACTACAAATTGTGCCGGTGTCAGAGAAAACGTATAGGTGGATGCTACTTCTGTTGCGGTTGCGACACCAAGGATATCGGCCGGCAGAAACGGCGTTCCACGTACATTCATAATAAACAGATTGGCAAGACCGACCGGGAACAGGATCAGATCCATTGCAAGCATGGCAATACCGGCATTTCCGATCAGTGCAGTAAATAAAAGCTCAACGGCTCCAAGAAGGAACCATGTAAACAGCCATACATTTGGCAGGATCGTCAGGAAAGTTCCATTCATCATTTCCAGCATAAATGCCAGAAACAGCGGGTTAAATATAATGATCAGGATCCGGACCGTCAACAATACGGAGGGATCACTGAGTACCCATTTTACAAAATTACGTGGAGAACGTCGAGTTGTTCTTTTTAGTTTTTTACTGTGTTTGATCTCCTTTTGACGGCGTTTGTAATAACGGGCAGAATATTCTGTCATACGCTCAAAAATGATCACAAAAAGAACAAGAACCTCCAGTACAAACAGAACCATCGGAAAGAGCTGACGGTAGCTGTAGGAATAAGAAATATTCATGGACTTTGCGTGTGTCTGCATCTTTAAGGTAGACATATAGGTATTGGGATCGGTACGGTTTGTGGTATTGACCGTAGGGATCAGGGCATATGGTGTATCGTCGCTGCTGCTGGTCATGCGGATACAGCAGGTCACTCCCTTGGGAATTACAACGGCATGATCCATATTTACGGTAAATTCTGCATTCGGCGTAATATCTTTGACGTTAACATCCTCACTGAATACTACGTCATTATTTCCGTCCATCACCTGGATATGAAGAACATCTCCAACTTTGTCCCTTTTAAAAGATCCAAAGCTGATGGAGAACGAGTTTAGGACAACTCTCCGGTCAAAGCAGAATTTCTGCCGGATCACTTCGGTGTCCGGCAGGATTCCAATCACGGCACTGTTACTGTTGCCGGCCTCAGTGGTTACCTGCTGTAAAGAAACAAGGGAACCGGTCAGAAAATACTGAAGTCCCAGAATACCAATCATCAATATGCAAAAAAAAGCGACTCTTTTTCGAGTGAATTTAAAATATTTACGAAACATAGTTTTTATTATCCTTCTTCCGTATTAATAATAATTTTCCCAATTTTCGGAAAAGCAATCCATCCTTTATGATAATGTTTTCTAGCTATTCTTGTCAATGAAAAAGATGTGAATTTTTTCTAACAAAATTATGGATTCTCTGATCCCAGGTATGCATTTGAACGGTTTTTTGATATCCGTTTGCAGCAATCATTTCCAAACGATCCGCATCCTTTAGAAGACCGGAGATCTGCTGTGCAGCTTCCTGAGGGTTATTTTTATCATATAGGATCAGATCCTCTCCTTCCCTGAAATGCTCTGCAAGATAGTCACAACTGTCGGTTATGGCAACACTGCGATTCATCATGGCATTCATGACACGGTCGTGTGGCCCGTCCTGAAACAGAGGCTGCACATTCAGGATCATTTTGCTTTCCGTTAGTGCACATAACTGCTCCACGTAGCTGCATGGAGGGTGGATCACCAGTCTGGAAGAATATTTTGTATCATACATCTCCCAACGAAATCCCATGACATGGACATGGATACCGGCTTCCAAAAGAGCCTGCAGGATTTCTTCCCGGTACCATTCACGGATATAACGGTCGATCAGGCGGGATTTATGCAGCTTTAACGGAAAGAAATCTGTGTCCGGAAGGATTTCCTGACGATATAACTCGTCAATCGTGCCGGTACTGCCCTGCTTCATTTCCGACAGGATATGCTCTGTCATCTCCCACTGGTCGCTGCTGATATTTTCCATCTGCTCCCTGTAGTAGCCAAGTGGTGTATATGTTCCCGGAAAAAGCAGATCCACCGGGCGGTCTTTTACAGGTATGTTTAATGGAATGTCCGGCGTAAAATCTCCTGCCGAAATTCCGGCGAAGGGAAAGAAAATGACCTCCTTGATATGGGGATAATATGTTTTGATATAGTTCTGATGATACCGGTCCAGACACAAAACATAATAATTCTGCAGAGGAATCTGCAGAGAATAATGAAGATGCATCGGATGATCCACGATCATATGAAAAAACGGTGCATCAAAATAATCAAGATAATATCTGTCATCCAGCATGACATTAGGCAGGCGGGAATTGATATCAAAAATGCCGTCAAAATGATCCAGGGTCAATGCACGGAGTTCCTCCTCCTGACCGGCAATATCCTCAGACAGCAAAAAAAACCTTACAGAAATGCCCTGCCGTTTCATAGAACGGCAAAGCATTTTTGCAAAGCACCATGACGAATCATAACTTAAGCGTTTTGATTGAAATATCAATACTTTCATTTGGATTCATCCTTTTTATTATTTTTGGCAGAAGAATAATTTCCTGCTGCAATATTATGAAATGCTTTTTGATTCTTTTTCTTTTGGATGTCAGCAGGTGTTCCACCGGTTTTCATCCCCTGATAGATCTTTACTCCAAGGGCAAGAACAAGTATGCCATATACAAAAAGAATGATCTCCGTCGGGACAAGACCGAGTGCTCCCTTCTGGTATAAAGCGGCGGGAACGTCCATCAGAAAATGAAGGGCAACGGCAACCCAGTACATGTATTTTTTGCCGGCAACATAAACAGCCTGAAATACCAGAATAGACAGACCAATCTGAACCATCATGGCAGAAATACGCTCCAGATCTGCCATATAGCAGGTGAATTGTGTCACACCTTTAATATTCGCGATCAGCTGCTTTAATGCAGTGACAGACTGCTCATTATCCTTGTATGCAGCCAGCATCTTGTCCATGGAACCGCCGTTGATCAGCTGTCCATACGCATAATACTGGATATAGGTAACACCGAGCACAAGGATGCATTCAATACCGCCATGACCAATTCCATAGCTGACGGCAGTTTCTTTGTTCGAATGCTTGGTCAGCACGAAACGAAATGCCAGATAACGGCCGGTTTCCTCAAATAGTGCCGCCACTAAAGCGGCATAGACGGTATACAAAATAACATTTCCATTGACCATCTTTGATACCGGATTGTCTGACAAAAGAAAAAAGGAATGTGGGATCATTTCCAACATCCTTGAAAAGGTGATAAACACCATAATACCTACAAAAAACGGTACAAGACTACGTTTTGTATACATTTTCCAGGCAACGATCAGCACAACAGGAATCGTGACTGCCAACAGTCCTGTCTGCAGCATTGCATTTAATACACTTTGTTCGATCATTATAAACTCCTTATGTTCTTATTTTTATTTAGAGTAACACACACTGCTTTTTATTGCAAATTATATTGAAATCGTTTATGATTTTTTAAGATAATCCATATGAAATGGTGCAGAGCTTTAAGCCCAAAGGATTTCTGATGGGCGCAGACAGAAAGGAAGGAGTATACTATGAAAAGCAGTACAGAATTAAAGAAAGATATTATAGCGATAGACCACCGGGGATATCCGGGATATAAAGGACTGCGGGGCAGCTATCAGTTCGGAGATTTTATCCTGTCCATCGATCATGTGCAGGGCGATCCCTTTGCGTCTCCTTCCCATCTGTCCGTAACGATAGACGGAAACAGGGCTGGATTTCCAAAGGAATATTACACCGGCCAGATAGAACGTGTCACACTGCAGGATCATCTGATCAGACTGTTTGGTAAGGCTCTTGCTCCTCTTTCTTTCAAGGCAAAGGGTTCCGGAAAAAGCGGCCTTTTGTCTGTCTCCCACTGCGGTCAGCAGGTGTTAGAGCGGACTGCCTGTGAGATTGGAAGGGATGGCTCTGTGACGATGCACTTTGAGGCAGGCTTTCCGGCGAACGGACGTTCCGTCAATGCCAGAGAGCTGATCAGAATGCTGTTTGATTTTATTCCGGAGGCAGTGGAAAATGCGTTATTTTATGCAAAGATAAATCACAATGCACTCCAAAAGGCAATCGAACTGGCCGAGGATCAGCAGTTTATCCGGGAGCATCTGGAGGAGAAAGGTCTCACTGCTTTTCTGGCAGACGGAGCTATCCTGCCAAGAGAAAGCGGTATATCGGATCGTCCCATGAAGGGAGCGGTTCCGTTCCAAAGTCCCGACAGCCGGAAGGTATCCTTTTCTCTCCCACATCATGGTCAGATTTCCGGTATGGGGATCCGAAAGGGTGTCACACTTTTTGTGGGTGGCGGCTATCATGGAAAATCTACTCTTCTGCAGGCATTGGAAATGGGTGTTTACAACCACATTCCAGGGGACGGCAGGGAGTTTGTGATCACAGATGATACGGCATGGAAGCTTCGGGCAGAGGATGGACGCAGTATTTCCCGGACAGATATTTCCCCGTTTATCAATCATCTGCCGAATAAAAAAGATACGGTTCACTTTTCTACGGAGGATGCCAGCGGAAGCACCTCACAGGCTGCCAATCTTATGGAGGCAGTGGAAAGTGGTACTCAGCTTTTCCTGATCGATGAGGATACCTCTGCGACTAATTTTATGATCCGGGATGAGCTGATGCAGAAGGTCATCTGTCGTGAGGAGGAGCCGATCACACCGTTTATTGAGCGGGTCCGCAGTATGTATGAGGATCTGGAAATTTCTTCTGTGATCGTGGCCGGAAGCTCCGGTTCCTTTTTCCAGATTGCCGATACGATCATACAGATGAAAGAATACATTCCTTATGACATTACGGACAAGGCAAAGGAGGCCGCCAAAGAATATCCGGCGCTGCATCTGCAGCAGTCCTTCCCTGTTTCGGAGAACATCCGCAAGCCAAAGGCAAATCAGGCATTGAAAAAGGATCTACGTCTGAAAATGAAAACCATGGGTACCAGTGAAATGCTTCTTGCAAAGGATTCCATCGAACTGCGTTATCTGGAGCAGCTGATCGACGGAGAACAGACAAATGCGCTGGCGTATGGACTGAAATATCTGGAATTAAACCGGATGAATGGAGCAAAATCCGTGCCACAGCTTCTGGATGATCTGGAGCAGATGATCCGCACCAAGGGGTTAGCTTCTCTTTTTGACAGAGAGTATGTCCGTTCCGGTCTTGCCATGCCGCGGCGCCAGGAAATGGCGGCATGTTTGAACCGTTACCGGAAGTTATATTTCTAAGTGCATTCTTCACTCTGTCCGTTTAATGGGACATCTTCCACGATCCGGCCTTTCTCAAGATTTGGCTGCAGGAAGTTTTCTTTGGCATATTCCCATAAAACTTCGGAGCCTTTGGCGGTGTTTTTGTTGCGGCCAAGGATCTGACTGAGGCGTATTCCTCCGTCTGCCCAGCTTTTACCATCGGTGGCGGCATTGAGCATCATCGGCTGCAGATTATCCATAGTTCTGGCAAAACGTGACTCCGGTGTGTTTTCTGCCTCAAACTCCTCCCAGATCTCACGGAATTTCTCCCCCTGATCCTCCGGAAGCATCTGGAATAAACGGTCTGCTGCAGCAAGCTCCCGGCTTTTCTGCGTTTTTTTGCCTTCTTCATCGTAGGCGTAGGTGTCTCCGGCATAAATCTCCACCAGATCATGGATCAAAAGCATGGTCATGGTCCGGAGAACGTCGATCTCCTCGTTTGCGTATTCGCTGAGAAGCACGGTCATGACCGCCATATGCCAGGCATGCTCCGCGTCATTCTCCTTGCGGACGGCACCGGTCAGCCAGGTCTGCCGCCCGATAAACTTCTCTTTATCAATTTCCCGGCAGAATGCGATCTGCTGTTCTAATCGTTTCTTATCCATTTGATTTCACTTCCTGCTCTTTATCGTAAATACTTATCCTAATAATCCGGTACTGAAATAACGCTCCATACGGTCGGCCAGCACGGTGGCGATCACCTTGTCGGATCCGTATTTGGCGGCCATCTGCTTACATGCCCAGATATTAGCTCCGGAGGAGGTGCCGCACAGGAGTCCCTGTATCTTTGCAAGCTGTCTCGTGGTCTCGATGGCATCCTCGTCTGATACCTCTACGACCTCGTCGATCAGTGACGTATCTAAAACTGCAGGGATAAAACCGTCTCCGATGCCCTGAATCTGATGGATCCCCGGTTTATCCCCGTGAAGTGCGGAGACATTCTTTGGTTCTACGGCTACGACCCTGATATCCGGATTCTGATCCTTCAGATAACGTCCGATGCCCTGCAGAGTCCCGGCACTGCCAAGACCGCCCACAAAAATGTCCACTTTACCGTCCAGCTCCCTGTAAATCTCAGGTGCCGTAGTCCGATAATGGATATCCGGGTTTGCAGGATTTTCAAACTGCTGTGGCATAAAGCCCTGATCTCCCAGCTCTGCAAGAAGCTGCTCCGCTTTTTTTACGGAACCGCCGATACTATCCTTTGCCGGAGTCAGCACCAGCTTGGCTCCAAGACACTGAATGATCTTCTTGCGTTCCTCGCTCATATTTTCCGGCATGACGATGATCACACCGTAGCCTTTCCGGACACCTACCAGAGCCAGACCGATACCGGTATTGCCAGAGGTTGGCTCGATGATGGTCATCCCGGGCTGTAGTTTTCCGTCCTTTTCCGCCTGCTCAATCATATTTTTGGCAACGCGGTCTTTAATGCTGCCACCCGGATTTAAAAATTCAGCTTTGGCATAAATGGAAAGTCCTGTGGACTCCTTTAAGCTTATCATCGGTGTGTTACCGATGCATTCAATAATATTATGGATCATTTTACTCTGCCTCTTTTCTTAACGGATAATTTCTGAAAGGTTATTCTGGATACCGGCAGCTACCTCCGGATCATTCATGGTATATACATGAATATGCTTTACGCCATTGGCGATCAGATCAATGATCTGGTCGGTGGCATAAGCGATTCCTGCCTGTTTCATTTTGGCAGGTTCATCCCCGAACCAGTCAACGATAGATTTAAAACGTGCCGGAACACAGCTTCCGGATAACTGGATACTGCGGGCTACTTGATTTTTTCTGGTGATCGGCATGATCCCGGCAATGATCGGAACCATAATGCCTGCTTCACGAAGACGATACAGATAATTGTAAAAAATCGAATTATCAAAGAACATCTGCGTGGTCAGAAACTCGCAGCCGGCATCCACTTTTTCCTTAATGTGAAGGATATCCTCCGCCTTGGAGGAAGCTTCCGGATGTCCCTCCGGATAACAGGCTCCGCCAATGCACATATCCGGTGCCAGTTGTTTGATCTCCCGGACAAGCTCCGCGGCATAATGAAACTGATCCGGCAGAGGAAAATCGGCTTCCTTGGGAATATCTCCTCTCAGAGCCAGAATATTTTCAATGCCAGCTTCCTTCATAAGCCGGATCTGGTTTTCTACAGTTTCCTTTGTGGAAGAAAGGCAGGTCAGATGTGCAATGGAATTCACACCATATGCATCCTTGATATCCTTGGCGATCTGAATCGTATATTTGCTGTTTTTACCACCGGCAGCACCATATGTAACGCTCATAAAATCCGGTTTTAAAGTGGCAATATCACGAACGGCTTCGTTAACCTTTTCTACGGCCGTAGTTGTTTTGGGAGGAAATACCTCCATGGATAATGTTATCTTATCTGACTGTAATACATCTGTTATTTTCATTGTAATTTACATCCTTTCTCAGTCTGCAGATGATGTCATGGTCTGCTGTACTGTACGCCACTTTTGACCCACACATCATTATATATAAATATACGTATTGCATTTGGCTTGTATTTGTTCCTCCGACGGATAGTGAAAATGATATTCGTATCGGAAATCATTCCAAAAAACATTATAGATTCTATCACAATTTTCCAAAAATCTCAAATAGTGATGCTCCGGATAAAAGGAAAAATATAAAAATCGCCGATATTTCTACACAAGTATTGTAAAAACATCAGCGATTCGGTTTGAAATTTTGCGAAAACGGGAGATGCCGGAATATGCTATGCCGTACATCTTTTGCGGCTTTCCTCCTGGGTCAGACATGCCTCTGCACATGCTTCATACTTTTTCATGACACCAACTCCGAGGGCATACGGTCCTGTGTGTACACAGATCGTTGCACCAATCTGAACAATATGCGATTCTTCGGACACACCTATCTCCTGAAGCATTTCATCAAGCATTTTTTTGAATTCGTATCCTTCTGTTTCATCATAGCCAAATCCGATAGAGAAAATGTAATCCTGTGGGTTTTCATGGTTCTCTTCAAAATAAAGCTTTGTCAGTTCAATAACCTTTGCCATAGACTTTTTGCGGCTCCGGGCAACCCCGGAAGAATCTATGGATCCATCCTTTAAGGTGATCATTGGTTTCAGACGAAGCATGGTGCCGGCCATTCCGGCAAGCTTTCCGATCCGGCCGCCGTGCTGCAGATACGTAAGATCTCCCACCGTAAAGAAAATGCGGCCACGATCCATCATTTCCCCTTTGAGTACGGCTACCGTCTTTTCATAGGAATAACCGGCATCACGCATTTTTGCTGCCTCGATCGCATATATTCCCTGGGATACGGTTGCCTCCAGAGAATTGATCACGGTGATCTGTGCTTCCGGATAGTCCTCCAAAATGATCTCTTTGGCATTGCAGGCAGAATTATATGCTCCACTGAGGGTATTGGTAATGGTCATACAGATGATTGCACGTCCCTCTTTCACATGTGGCAGAAACGCATCTACGAAATTCTGGACAGATGGCAGGGAGGTTTTCGGATACACATCCGGTTCCTTCACCATACGCTCATAAACATCACGGATACCGATCTCGTCAATCTCCTTCTGGTAGTTCTCGCCATCAAAGGATACATAAAAAGGTACCACCTGAATATTGTACTTTTCTCTCAACTCTATCGTCAGATCGCAGGATCCGTCGCTGATAATCTGAAAATCCATAATCATTCCTCACACTTTCAAAAAAGGTTTTTTGTCCCTGCTACACGGTTTATGCATTCTGTTCCATGTAGTAATAATAACTACATTCTAACATAACTAAAACCCCTGTCAATAGTATTTACAAATAAATCAGGGATAATTCCTAGAAATTTAAGAATTATCCCTAATGAATATGAGTTCAATGATAAAAAAATGAAAAAACCAGCGTTTTCCTGTGCAGAAAAAAAGAGCCTGTTACAGCTCTTTTATGCATTTGTATATTTGAATTAATATTGTAGGTGTTACCGCCATAGCAAGAATCATCCCATACTGCGCCGGGTGCAGCAGTGCTACATTAAAAACACCGTGAAGTGCCGGTATCATCAGTACAGATCCTAACAGCAGCACACCAACGCAAAATGCCCCAAGGCTGTACCAGTTTCTCCGGAATCCGATCCAGAACACAGAATGATCACTCCGGCAGTTAAAGCCATGGAACAGTCTGGCCAGAGATAAGGTGGAAAATGCCATGGTCATGGCGGTGGCATGATCCGTCTGAAACCCGAAATGGTATGCAGTCATGGTGCAGGCAGCGATCAAAAATCCCTGTACCAGAATCCGTACACTAAAAGCTTTGGTCAGGATCCCCTCTTTGGGATCTCTCGGTCTGACGGATAACAGATCCTTTTCCGGCGGTTCCATTCCGATCGCCAGTGCCGGAAGGGAATCAGTCAGTAGATTGATAAACAGCAGATGAACCGGCAGGAACGGCACCTTCAGCCCTAGCAGCGAAGTATATAATACGGCAAAGATGCCTGCCATATTGCCGGATAACAGAAAACCGATGGCATTTTTGATATTGCGGTAAACATTTCTTCCGTTGGCTACTGCCTTGATGATGGTTGCAAAATTGTCATCCCCGAGGATCATGGATGCAGCATCCTTGGAGACTTCTGTACCGGTAATGCCCATGGCTACACCGATATCTGCTTTTTTCAGTGCCGGGGCATCGTTGACACCGTCTCCGGTCATAGACACGATCTGTCCTTTTTTCTGCCATGCCTCAACAATACGGATCTTATTTTCCGGAGATACTCTGGCATAGACGGAGATATGATCGATCTGTGCAGCAAACTCCTGATCACTCATCTGATCCAGTTCCATCCCTGTGACGGTCAGATCCCCCTCCTTCCAGATGCCGATCTGTCTGGCAATCGCCGTCGCCGTCACACTGTGATCCCCTGTGATCATAACCGGTTTGATCCCGGCACGGATCGCATCGGCAACAGCCTGTACGGATTCTTCTCTCGGTGGATCCATCATGGAAATAAGTCCCAGAAAGATAAGATCTTTCTCAGATTCTGTAGTCAGATGCTCCCGGCTGTCAGCCTCCCGATAGGCAAATGCCAGTACCCGCAGCCCGTTTTCGGAAAAATTCTGATTTTGCCTGAGAATCTGTTCCTGATCAGCTTTTGTGTATGAACGGACACCATCTGTAGTCTGTATTCCTGTGATCCGGTCCAGCAAAACATCTACCGCTCCCTTTGTGAAAATGATATCTTTCCCGTCAATCTCATAACGGGAACTCATCAGCTTTCTGGTGGAATCAAACGGTAATTCCTCCCCACGCGGATATTTATTGCGGAGCTGTTCGTGATCAAAACCTGATCCGTCCAGCATTTTTAAAAGAGCTGCTTCCGTTGGGTCGCCAATACACTGTCCGTCAACAAGATCCGAATCGTTGTTTAAGACCGCATTGAGAAGAAGATATTTCTGAACCGGATCCCGGAATGAAAGATCTGACGGGGATAACAACTTTTCAGAGGAATAAATCTGCTGCACCGTCATTTTATTCTGGGTCAGGGTACCTGTCTTGTCAGAGCAGATCACAGATACACAGCCGAGAGTTTCTACCGCTTTCAGATCTTTGATAATGGCATTTTCCTTTGCCATTTTCTGGGTGCCCATGGCCTGTACAATGGTTACGATGGATCCCAGTGCCTCCGGAATGGCTGCAACTGCAAGTGCCACTGCAAATAAAAGAGAATCGAGAATACCGGTTCCACGGGTGATACTCAGTCCGAAAACAAGGACACATATGATCATGATGCAGGCTGCCAGCTTGCTGCTGAACTGATCGAGACTCACCTGAAGCGGTGTCTTTTTTTCGCCGGAATCATTCATCAGCCGGGCGATTTTTCCCATTTCGGTATCCATACCGGTTTCGGTGACCACCACAAGGGCTCTGCCATAAGTGACGAGACTGCCGGAATATACCATATTGACTCGGTCTCCCAACGGAAGTTCTTCTGTTAAAACAGCGTCTGATTTATCGATATTGGTGGATTCTCCGGTCAGAGCACTTTCATTAACCTGCAGGGAATAATTATTCAGGATGCGGCCGTCGGCAGCAACCATATCTCCTGCTTCCAGAGTAAGAATATCACCTGGAACAATATCTCTGGAATCAATCTCGATCCTGGCATGATCCCGGTAAACCTTTGCACTGGGCGAGGAAAGATCTTTCAGACTTTCCAATGATTTTCTGGCCTTGCTGTACTGTACTGTGCCAAGAATGGCATTTAAGATCAAAACGACAATGATCACAGCGGTACTTTCCGGATTACCGGAAATAGCGGAAATAATTGCTGCAATGATCAATATGATCACCAGAAGATCCAGAAACTGCTCTCCAAATACCTGTAACAGGCTCTTTTTTTTGCCTTCTTTCAGGATATTGGAACCGCATTGTTCCAGACGCTTTGCTGCGTCCGCACCGGTCAGCCCCGTCTCGTCTGTTCTTTTTTCTTTCATAACCTGTGTCTGTGACATCTGATACCAGTTTTTCATACAACTCCTCCATTTCTTTTTGACCAATAGACATCCTCCATTCATCAGGGAAAAATTCGTACAGAAACAAAAGAAAAAGACTTTCCATGCAGAATAAAACCTGTCTGAGGTTCTATCCTGCACGAAAAGTCTCATAACCGAAAAATGATTCCATACGGCATGCATCACCAGGTACCAAAGTACCGAGATTGTTGACGATGCATTAAAATTACTCCCCTTTAATGCGGAACATGTTTTTGTTGAAAAATTAATGCTATTATATATGCGGATGCATTTCATGTCAAGATGTTTCTTCTGATAAATTGATATATTTTCGACAAATCAATATCTATTGAGATTTTACCGGGGAAAACGTATAATAAAAGTCAGGACAAGAGCAGTCAACGCTCAGAAATGAGGAGTTATATGACAGTACAATTAAAATATCAGATTGATACGAAAGAAAATAAACAATTTCTGGAGACAGCCCGAAAGGAGCTGTTATCCTTCGGACATCAGTTTCCGTCCCCGGAGGGAAGTGCTTATTATCTCGGAGATGACGGGACACCATGGAAGGACAGGAGCCGTGAGACATGGATCACCAGCCGTATGGCACATGTCTATTCTCTTGGGTGCTTTTTAGGACATGCAGGCAGTAAAGAGCTTGCCACTGCTGCGATCCACGGACTTCGCACAGAGCTTCATGATGACAAAAACGGCGGCTGGTATGCCGGGCTGACGGCAGAGGGTGAAATTCTCCCTACCAAGCAGTGTTATGCCCATGCCTTTGTCATTCTTGCTGCCTCTTCCGGTGTGCTGGCAGGGATTGACGGAGCAAAGGAGCTTTTAGAGGAAGCTCTTGCCCTTTATGATCTGCGCTTCTGGAATGAGGACGAGGGACTTTCCTGCGATACCTGGAATACGGAATTTACAAAGCTGGATGATTACCGGGGATTAAATGCTAACATGCATACGGTGGAGGCATTTCTGGCAGCGGCTGATGTGACCGGTGATGAGAAGTACAGAGTTCGTGCCGGAAGGATCATCGATCATGTGCTTACCTGGGCAGAGGATAATGACTGGCGTATCCCGGAGCATTTCCACAAAGACTGGACTCCGGATCTGGAATGCAACAGGGAGCATCCCGAGGATCCCTTTAAGCCATATGGTGCCACTCCGGGTCATGGTATCGAGTGGGCTCGTCTGATCCTGCAGTGGACACTGTCCACATATCAGGACAGTACATCCGTGCAGGCTGCACCGTATCTCTCTGCGGCAAAGGCGTTATATCGACGTGCCATTGCCGATGCCTGGAATGTTGACGGTGCACCGGGACTGGTATATACCACAGATTGGAATGGAACCCCTGTTGTACACGACAGAATGCACTGGACATTGGCGGAAGCAGTCAATACCTCTTCCGTTCTCTGGCATATCACCGGGGAGGAATGCTACGCAAAGGACTATGCTTCCTTTATGAAGTATCTGGATGAGGTGGTATGGGATCATGATACCGGCTCCTGGTTTCATCAGCTTAATCAGGAAAATCAGCTTCTTGGCACGGTATGGCCGGGAAAATCAGATCTTTATCATGCGGTACAGGCAACACTGATCCCGTTCTATTCTCCGGCTGTTTCCATTGCACCGGCCGTAAAATCCGGAAAAGAAATATAATAACTTATGACTGGGAATCCCAGTATGGTTTCTGATCCTTATGAGAAAAGCCCTTGAGAGTTTCCTGATAAGACACCAGTTTTGTCTCGTATTCTTTCCGGGCTTTTTCTTTTAATTTTCTCTCTGAGGTCAGTTCAGAAAGTCTCTGTTCAAAAAGCTCCAATGCCTCATGTGCCGCATCTTTATAATTGTTGGAAAGATTGGAGTCAATCTCAGCCATAATATTTTCTAATTCTTTATTTTTACCAATGTTTTTGATGAAATCAAACATGATTTTCTCCTCAAATTATAAAAAAGGGCAATTAACGGTTTATAGAGAAACGTTCCATGATCTGTTGAATAGATATGGCATTGTGCTCGTTTGTGTGAGCAATATCTACCAGACTTTCGGAAGTCTGCTTTGTCTGCTCTACCTTGCTTAAAATATCATCGGCATGTACATCAAACCCTTCCGGATTACTTTGTACAGTATCAATCTGACAACGAATATCTGAAACAGCTTTAACAAATTCATCGGAACAGTCACTCATTTCTCTGATAATATTTTGAATTTGGATAATAGATCCATTGTATTCATTTGTTGCACGGACAAACTGTTCAAATTGCGTTTTTACGTCATTTTCTAAAAATTGAATGACATTATCAAAGCAGTCCTCTACTAAGGTGATATTATGTTTTGTTTCCTCACAGATATCCTGAATAGCAGTTGCTGTCTGACGAGATACATCTGCCAGATTACCAATCTCTCCTGCCACAATACTAAAACCACGTCCAGCTTCTCCGGCTCTGGCTGCCTCAATAGAGGCGTTTAAGGAAAGTAAATTTGTCTGGTTTGTAATATCAAGAATCTGTTTCGCCATGTCGTCAATCTGTGTTAAGGACTGGAGACGGATAATTGCCTGTTGGATTGCTTCATGATTCTCTGCAATTTTTGCACTGGTTGTCTCCAAAGATTTGCTTGCAATTGCACGCATTTCAGAAACTTGCTCCATAAGTTCCCGGCTTTGAGTGTTTCCCCGTTGAATCTTACTTTCTACCTGCCCGACTACATCATTGATCTCAACAATTCCTTCGTCTACCTGTGCTACGGTTTGATTGATCTGTTCTGCATGTTCTGCAAAATGCGCTGTAGCTGCTGCGTTTTCTCCCACACACCGGATCAGCACACCAGAGGAGTCTGCCATTTCTTCCGCGGAAGCTGACATGGATTCGGAACATTGTCCCAGCTTTTGAATAATATCCTCAAAGGAGTTACTGAGAGAGTCCAGTGCGGTTGCAATCTGGCCGATTTCACTTTTTTTATTGATATATTTGCGTAAACGCGGATTTTTGCGGATTTTTAATTCCTTTAATTCCAGCAAAGAAGAGGTTACTTCTGCTAACGGCTTGGTACTGATATGAATGAAAAACCAGGAAAGAACTGCGATAATGGCACAAACAAGAAGACAAATATGGCGTAATTCTTTCATGATCTTGTAAACGTCAGAGTAAAGATCATTTTCTTTGACATTGGATATCACCGCCCAGTCATGCTCTGCATTATACTGATAAGACATTACATAAGAAATTCCCTTTTTATTTTTGTAGTTCAGAATACCTGTTATGTCTTTATTATTAGCATTGATTTTTTGAATTACTTTTTGTATGCCTGCGTTTTCAACAGCTTTCGTGATCAGAGATTTATCTTTATTAAAAATATACATTCCTGACGTTACATTAATCATGGAATATTCCGTATTTGTTTTATCTGTTTTTTCGATTTCCTGTAACAGGCTTTCCAATTTTTCGCAAAACGGTCCCCCTCCGACATAGCCGAGAATAGATGTGCCATCTGTATCAAAAACGGGACAATACATGGATAATGTCAGTTTTTGCGAAGCGGGAGAAATGATAATGCCTGCATCGTAAAGTCCATTTGCAGAGGTCATAGCATCCTGTAATTGTTTTAATTCGTCCCCCTTTCGTGTCGTCATTCCCACAATCTTTGGATCAGAATGAGTCACAACATGCGTATTCCATTCTCCTGCATAAAGTCCTTCCCAATTATCCAGTCCTTTATAATAGCTTTCCGTATATTTCTGTGCTTTTTGCTGCTTGTCCTTATTGTTGATATCCTTAAGATAGTCAGCAATAACAGGACTGACACTGAATTCACGGAGCAGATCCTCCTGATGAGCCACATATTCTCCAATCAGCGTAGTTTGAGAATTCAAAGATGACTTCATACTGTTTTGTGCCGAAGTTTTCATTAGGGATGTCATACCTGACTGCGTTGTTGCGTATAAAAGAGCAATACTTAAAATGGTAAGTATTGTGATCACGCTAGTCAAAGCAGTTTTCATTTTTAGATTCTTAATCATATATTAGCCTCCAGACAAAAATGAATAATCAAATTTTTGTAAAATTCTATCATAAATTATTAGATTTTGTCTTTTAAAATAATGCCATATATTATATAATAACGACACTAGCAATATCTATAGCTATTTTAAATAATATAATTCTGTTAATTGGAGGGGATAATATGCTTCAAAAATATCATCAGGATCTGACTATTTTTTTTCAGGCAACACACATACCTTTTTGTGTTTTTGATAATACACCACAGGATATATTCCGTTATCCTTTGCTTTCGAATCAGAAGTGTTCCAGGAAGACATTGAAGCAATGCGTTGGAAAGTTATCAGTCTATAATTTTCATCAACCTGTTATTATTACATTTTCTTCCTGTATGCTTGCTTTGATGGCATTGGATGAACAGACCAATATTATGTTTGGCCCAATTACTTCTGTTCCTCTGACTTATCATCAATTTTATAGTATAAACACCCTTATTGAGGATCTGGATGATCTGCTGCACTTGTATAAAATTATTCAGTGCAGTCCCATGATGACTTTGCCTCAGTTTACAAGCAATATTTCTCTTTTTATAAAACTTGCTTTTCAGGAAGATATTTTAACAGAAAAAATGATTTTCGATATCCATGAGCAGGAAAATAAAATTTCAAAAAATACAGGTCGATCACAGAAGGATAAATACAAAACGCCTATAAGTGTAATTTCTGCTACTGTTTCCTTTCAAAAAAATGTCCTTCAGTATATTAAAGTAGGAAATCGGCAGGGAATTGAGGACTCTTTTGAAGGAGAAATGCAGCTTATTTGCAATAATATAACATTTGCATCGTCGGAAGATGCTCAAAGATTTTTTTATTCTTATGCGTTAATCTGTTGTATTGCGATCATAGAATATTATGCAGAACCCAAGGAGGCATACAATATATTTGAAGCCTATACTTCTATGCTGACGTCCATACGTTCGGTGTCAGATATGATTGAAATGTGTCGAAAAATTTCCTTGGAGTATTGTGATCATGTATTGTTACAACAGAAAAAAAAATCTCAATCCTCTATCGTGACAAATTCTATGAAATATATTCAGGAACATATTCAGACAAAAATTTCTATTGATGACATTGCACATTATTGTAAAGTAAGTAAACGAACTGTAATGCGTCATTTTTCAAAATATTATGATATGTCTGTATCAGAATATGTTATGAAAGTAAAATTAGAAGAAGGTGCATTTTTACTGGAACATTCCAATATGACCTTTGCTGAGATCAGCAATCAATTAGCTTTTTCTTCACAAAGTCATTTTTCTACTGCATTTAAAAAACGGTACCACTGTACACCACAGCAGTACCGAAATAAATACTTACAGTAAAGCAGACCAATCATAATATCATGATGCAGCTTTATTAATATTATTACCCAAATATAATGTCCTTCATTTGAACGAAATTACTGCCGTGATATACAAAATATAATGCAGACACGCCATCCGGTATCCTTACATCTCCCCAGAATTCTGTCCATTCTTCTGCATTTTCATCCAACGGGATCTCTCCCACCGGATCTCCTGTCTCTGTCAGGCGGATCTCCAGAACCGGTTTTTCCGATGGGATTCCCGGTCTGCGGATCTGATGAGATCTGTCCGGTTTTTCGGTTACACGTTCATCCAGCCGAAGAGGTCCCTTATATTGGACTTTGTTTTCTTCGGTTTCCATCCGTGCCGTCACCCCGATCCGGGTAACATCACGGAAAGAAAAATACTTATAGCCCATTAGCGTCCCTTCGCTGATCTCTGCAATAAATCGTTCCTCGCCCTGATGGGTAACATTGGGAAAGGATATCCTGAAAATGCTGTTGGAACCGTGGGGCATATTGCCATTGGTGAGATTACAGGCAATTACGGCAGGATAACTGCCCTCCGCCCGCAAAGGATCATGGTTGAGACCACAGCTTGTAATCTCTACTTGAGGAATCTGTCCATCCGGTGTAAAGGTGATCTGTTCTGCACATGCCTGGCGGCTGTAGTCCGATTTATGGGTCAGACGATGATAAAAGACATACCAGCTTCCGCCAATCTGTTCGATACTGCCGTGAGTTGTACCGGTCATATTCAATTTATCCGCTTCAGAACGGCCGTTCATGCCGATATCTCCGTTGGATACAAGGGTGCCGCCAAAGGTAAAATCACGATCCGGATAATCACTGACGGCATAACAAAGCTCATGATTCAGCATAGAAGAATAAATAAAATAATACTTCTCTCCTACCTTTCTCATGGAGCTTGCCTCAAAAAAAGGATGTTCTTCAAAGGAAGTCCCTTTTACCTTATACGGGATCAAGTGCTTTGCCGGTGTTTTCAGCGTCCGCATATCCTCTTCCAGCTCCATCACAACCGGACCCATGATACTGTCCTGCTTTGCCCTCAATAAGATTTCCTCTCTGGAACGGTGAAACATATCCATTTCTGAACGGATATAATCTTCATTTTCAAAAAAGTCCGGTCGTTCCTCAAAATCATATTGTGTGCCACTGTATAAGTAGATTCTGCCATTGTCATTTAACACGGCAGGGTCAAAACAGATATGCTCATTATAAGGTGTTCCATCGGGATTGCGGACATAGCCCAGATATTCATAGGAGCCTGCCGGTGAATCACAGACCGCGACCCGGATCGGTCCCCAGTAGCCTCCCTGTCCATAATCGCCGGACATACAATAATAAAGATAGAATCTGCCGTCATTTCCCTGAACCACATCCGGAGCATACATATAATGACGATTCCCGTAATCAGGATCCTGACTGGCATGATAGATCACGCCCTCTTTTCGCCACCGGGTCAGGTCAGAAACCGATGCTGAATAAACCGTATAATCCAGCATACAAAAGGTTTCGCCGCCCTCCTTGTCATGGGAACCGAATAGATATACCCGGTCTCCAAAGACGTGTGGTTCTCCGTCCGGAATATATTCCTCCAATGGAAGAAATGGATTATATACCTGATCCTGCGGTTTTGAATATATATGCTTCATGGTGTGTCCCCCTTTTTCGTACAGTGATTTTTTCTGAATTGAAACAACCTGCCTCATTGGTTATTTTAAATGCAATGTAAGCTCTTACAGAAGTGTCCGGATCTCTGCCAGCTCTTCCTCCGTAAAGTCAAGATGCTTCAGACAAGCAGTATTGGTCCGGATCTGCTCCGGACTGCTGGCACCAACCAAAACAGTAGTGACCGCTTTATTGGACAGACACCATGCCAGAGCCATCTCCGATAAGGTCTGCCCTCTCTTTGAAGCGATATCATTAAGGCGGTTCAGTTTCGCCACCAGTTCTTCATTTAACTGATCCCCAAGCCAGGTATTGCCTTTGCCGATCCGGGAATCCTCTGGGATTCTGTGCAGATAACGATCCGTCAAAAACCCCTGGGACAACGGCGAAAATACAGCCAGACCAATGCCGTTTTCAAAGGCATAATCATCCAGCCCGTCCTCTTCGATCCAGCGGTTTAACATGGAGTACGACGGCTGATTGATAATGAACGGTGTTTTTAATTCTGTGAGAAGCTGCTGCATTTTTGCAGTCTGTTCCCGGTTATAATTGGAAATGCCCACATAAAGTGCCTTTCCCTGACGCACCACCTGATCCAGTGCCGATGCTGTTTCCTCCAAAGGCGTATCCGGATCATAGACATGGTGATAAAAGATATCCACATAATCCAGTTTCATGCGTTTCAGGCTTTGATCCAATGAGGCGATCAGATATTTTCTGGAACCATTGCGGTCTCCGAATGGACCATCCCACATTTCATAACCTGCCTTGGTTGAAATACACATTTCATCCCGGTATGGGCGCATGCCCCGGTCCAGGATCCGTCCAAAGTTTTCCTCGGCACTGCCGTTATAAGGATTGCCATAGTTATTGGCAAGGTCAAAATGATTGATCCCGAGGTCAAATGCCGTATGAACCATTTCTTCCATATTGGCAAAGTCAGACTGATATCCGAAATTCTGCCAGAATCCCAATGATATTTTGGGAAGTCTCAGACCACTTTTACCACAGTGGGTGTAGATCATTTTTTCGTATCTGTTTTCGTTAGGTGTGTACATAATCATCCTCTTTTCTATAATTATGATGTTGGGGGCAAAAGTATTTTGATCCACTACATCATATTATTCCTGATATGTCTTTACAAACTCTGCCACAAGCTTTGCACAGTGATGTGCCGCCTGCTTTTCAAAGGCAGGATAATCCATCTGTGCGGAATGATCTGCTTTGTCGGAAATGGCACGGATGATCACAAACGGCAGATTATTCAGATATGCTGCCTGAGCGATCGCCGCACCCTCCATCTCCGCACAGTCTCCATGAAATGTATCGATCAGATGCTTTCGGACGGACTGCTCCGCAATAAACTGATCGCCGCTGACCACCAGTCCCTCCATGACATGAATGTCCTGATTAACTCTCTCACAGGAGGCAATGGCATCCTGCTTCATTTTCTCGTCTGCCGGGAAGGAAAGGGTATCCAGTCCCGGAACCTGTCCCGGTGCATACCCCAGAGGCTCTACGTTCATATCATGCTGTAAAGCGGCACTGGAGATCAGAATATCACCAATGTCCAGTTTATCATTTAAGCCTCCGGCAACACCGGTATTGATCACATGAGTGACCTTGAACAGATCATGTAATATCTGTACACATATAGCGGCATTTACCTTCCCCACACCACACTGTACTACTACAACGGAGGCCTGCTCCAGCATTCCGTCAAAAAACTTCATTCCTGCCACCTCACAGCAGGATGCCTGTGTCAGCTCCTGCTTTAATGCTGCTACCTCCAGTTCCATTGCACCAATAATTCCTATTTTCACTGTTTTGCTCCTTTCATCTACTCCGGATAAATGAGTCTGCTGTCATCAATATGATATAATACCTGATCCAGATATTTCTCTGCCAGATAATTTGCCATTCCCAGATTCATGTCCAGATAATTGCCGCAGTCTTTTGGACTTGCTCCCGGCACTTCATCCTTGAAGTCGCGGATAAACTCAAACATCTCGATCATCAATGGAACGATATCCTTCGATGCATAATCTCCTTCCAGCAAAAGATAAAAGCCTGTCCGGCATCCCATGGGACCGAAATAAATGGTCTTGTCCCCGTAAACCGCATGATTTCTCAGAAAAGTGGCTGCCAGATGCTCAATCGTATGCATCTCTGCCGTATTCATAACCGGTTCTTCATTTGGAGAAGTCATGCGCAGATCAAAGGTGGTAATGATCCGGTCTCCCACCGGATCCTTGCGGGAAACGTAAACTCCCGGCTGCAGTTTGATATGATCGATCGTAAAGCTTGTTATTTTTTTCATGTGAATGCTTCCTTTCTGACGTATATACTCATAGTATAAACGCGACGACGTAATTGTGCAATCACATTCTGATCCTGATCACCGGATTGTCTTATGTGAGGCAGAAATATACAAGATGTGGCATGCCGTTCACGCCATATATGAACCGTTCACGCAAAAAAACGCATTTATAAAGGTTATCCGATACAATATATTATAAGAAACCATATTTAAAATTGCGAAAATCAACCGTTTCTATATGGATATCATGACAATCTAAGAGAAAGAAGGAATTTTTATGAGGAAACAATCAAAAACACTAAGTATCCTGCTGGCAGTCAGTCTGACTCTGGGAAGTGCTCTTCCATCGTCTTCGCTTACCATAGCGGCAGAAAACACAGATACGGCTTCAACAGCAGCCATAACAGTGACCCCGGATCCGTCACTTGGTACTCCGGATACCGGAAAGGATCTGGCACATCTTGCCTTTACGACCCAGACGCAGGATGGAACGAAAACCACAAACATATCGGCCAATAACTACTTGTATACTGCTGCAATACGCAATTCTTATCTGGAGCAGACAGAGGACGGAGGCTTTCTCCGCATGGAATTTAACGGGGTAAGCTTTTGGGTGGAAAAGTACAGCTCCGACCTGAAAGAGGTTTCCAAAATTACCCGGATCAGGTTTCCACTGTCAAAATTTGGCGGTTATTTTAAAGGAAAAGATGCCAGATATATTGTCTGCGGTGAAGACAATAAGGATGAGCTTGAGGATAAAGAGGTGATCCGGATCATCAAGTATGATATGGACTGGAATGAACTGAACCATGTTTCGGTTTATGGTGCCAATACACAATATCCATTTCACGCAGGAGACGTGGATATGACGGAAATGGACGGAACACTTTATATTCATGCCTCCCATAACATGTTTAAGTCTGAGGACGGGATCAATCATCAGGCCAATATGAGCTTTGCCGTAAATGAGGAAACCATGGAAATCCTTACGCAGCACACCAATGTAAGCCATAACGGGAAAGGCGGTCATGGATATGTCAGCCACTCCTTCTGCCAGCATATTGAACAGGATGGCGGGAATATCTACCTGCTGGATCATGGAGATGGTTATCCGAGAAGTGTCCGTCTGCAAAAAATCGACAGTGGTCTTCAGAAAGTATCAAAAGTACTGGATATTTTAAAGATTGATGGAAAGATTGGAGAGAATGCAACCGGCGTTTCCGTTGGAAACCTGGCAATTTCCGGTGATCATCTCTTTATGGCCGGCAACAGTGTGGAACAATTTGGTGAATTATTCAAACCGGCAGGCAGCCAGCGTAATCTGTGGGTTTCCATTGCCAATAAAGATATGGACAGCGAACCGGTATTTGTGTGGCTGACCGATTATAAAAAAGACGGAATCTGGAATGCAAACACCCCATATGTTGTGCCTGCATCCGATGGAAACTGCTATGTGATCTGGGAGAATCCATATCAGACACAGGAAGATGATGGAACCTTTTTGTACACAAATAAATATTATACCCTGACCAAAATTGCCAAGATCCAACCGGACGGAACGATCGACGGTAAAATTCATACTATTTACGGAAATCTGTCAGACTGTCAGCCGATCATCACTTCGGACAATCAACTAGTCTGGTATACCACGAACAGCAGCTCTCCTTTGTTTTACACTCTGGATCTGGAAAAGTTAGATTCCTATGAATTTAATGGTTTCCCGGATATCCGGAAATGTACAGTCACTCTGGCATCCGATTCCTACACCTACGATCAGAAGGCAAAGCCACATCCTTCTTCCGGTCCGGCGGTCACCAGCATTTCCTATGGCGATTACCAGTTACAGAAGGGCGTGGATTATACGTTGTATTACAGTGATAATTCTCAGCCTGGTACCGGTTATGTAAATATTATACCAAAAGGATTTTTTTCAGACCCTACCCAGATCGTACACGAAAAGCTTAAGATTCCTTTTCAGGTAATCTATCCGGAAAATACACCAACACCGACCATAAAACCGACCGCTGTTCCGGTCATTTCCGAAACTCCGGTACCGGAGAAAACGCCTTATCGGGAGCCGGGCTGGTTCCGTTCGCCGTCTCCTGGTGAAACAAAGAAACCGTCCGCCCCGGGAGTCCCGGACTCTTCGAAGAGTCCGGCTGCTCCAAATAGCGGTGCTACGAAAAAGCCGGTTGTGAAAACAACAGCGGTTCCAAATAAAACAGCCGCTCCGTCCACCGATCAAACGCAGAAAACAACTTCATCCAGAAAAAAGCTTTCCAAGGTAAAAAATGTGAAAGCAGTAAATCTTAGCAGCAAAAAACTGCAGATCACCTGGAAGCTGCAGACCGATGCAAATGGTTATCAGATTCAATATGCTCAAAATAAAAAATTTACGAAGAATAAAAAATCTGCCTCGGTCAGTAACTATCGTTTCTATAAAATTATTTCCGGTCTGAAAAAAGGGAAAATATATTACGTACGGGTACGGTCATATCAAAAGCAGACATCCGGGAAGATATATGGAAAATGGAGTAAGGTCGTAAAATGTCAGATTAAAAAGTAATGATCAAAGCACAATGATCCATGGATCAGAAATTTATATAGAAAGAGGGAGTTTCATGAAAAAAACAAAGAAAACATTAAGTATTCTTCTGGCAGTGTGTCTGACTCTTGGAAGCGGCCTTCTGCCCTCATATCCGCCTTTGATGGCAGCAGAAAACACGGATACGGTTTCGACATCACCGGTTACGGTTACCCCGGATCCGTCTCTTGGCACAGTGGATGGGGGTAAGGAACTTCCGAATCTGCTGTTTCGGACACCGGTTGAGGGCGGAGCTGTCTCCAATAATATCTCCAAAAATAATTATTCCGTAACGGGAAAAGCGGTAAATTCTTTTCTGGAAGAAAATGAGGACGGCAGCTTTTTGCGGATCGAGCATATTAACTCAGAGCTTGTTGTAGAAAAATATGACTCTGGTTTTACGAAGGCAGAAACAGTGACAAAACTTACTCTTCCACTTCCGGAATATGGCGGATATTTTAAAGGGGAAAATGCCCGTTATCTGGTTTGCGGAGAGGCAAATACCAATGAATCCAATGAAAAAGAGGTCGTTCGTATTATCCAATACGACAACGACTGGAAAGAGCTGGATCATCTTTCGATCTATGGTGCCAACACATATAAGCCATTTGCGGCAGGCAGCCTGCAAATGACAGAAATGAACGGGATTCTTTATGTCCATGGCAGCCATACGATGTATGCTTCATCCGATGGAAAACATCACCAGGCAAATATGGATTTTGCCGTAAAAGAAGATACCATGGAACTGGTAAAACAACATACAAATATAAGCTTTAGTGGAACAGGCGGACACGGATATGTCAGCCATTCCTTCTGCCAGCGTATTGCACAGGACGGAACGGATATTTATCTGTTTGATCACGGAGATGCCTATCCACGCTGTGCTTATCTGCAAAAGATCGATGGGGAATTAGAGGAAGTTTCACAAACGATGAAAATCTTAAAATTTGATGGAGCGACCGGAGACAATAAAACCGGTGCATCCATCGGAAATATCGAGATCATTGGCGATAATATATTTACTGCCGGCAACAGCACCGAACAATTTGGTGAGGAATATAATCCTTCCGATCACCGCCGAAATATCTGGATATCTATTGTTGATAAAAAGATGGAGTCGCAGAAATTTGTCTGGCTCACAGATCATGAAAATATGGGAAACTGGAATGCAAGAACACCATATCTGCTCCCGGCATCGGATGGCGGCTGTTATGTGATCTGGGAGGATGCCTATGAGGAGAAAGAAACAAGCGGCGATTGTTTTCGTTTTGTTTATAAATATGCCCTGACCAAAATTGCCAAGATCAAGCCGGATGGAACCATAGATGGAGAGATTCATACCATTTATGCTAATTTATCCGACTGCAAGCCTGTGATCACTTCAGACCAGAAATTAGTCTGGTATACTACAGGGAATACTTTTCCGGTCTTTTACAAGCTCGATCTGAATCAGCTTTCTTCGTATGAATTCTCCGGCTTTGGGGACATTGCTAAGTGCAGCATTACGATTGCTTCGGATTCTTATGACTATGAAAATCCGGGATATGAAAAAAATGATATCGGACCGGAAGTCTTATCGGTCACTTACGGTGGTCTTGAGCTTATCAAAGATGTGGATTATTATGTAATATATAGTAACAACTATAATGTGGGCACAGGTTATATCTATATTGTTGGTAAAGGAATTTTTCAGGAACCAGCCACAGATTCCCATGATTCCAAATTGATCAAGATTCCGTTTCAGGTCAAATATCCGTTTGAACCGGAGGATACCGAAGAGCCGGAAGGCACTCCGGTTGTGGAGCCATCCTGGTTTTATACCAGTGCTCCATCGTCATCAATGACTCCGGGTTCAACCAGAAAGCCTTCTACCACAAAGGTACCGGGTTCTACCAGAAAACCTTCGACCACAAATGCATCGGAAGCTTCCTTATCGCCTGCTGCCACGACAGCACCGAAGAGAACACCGTATCCGAGAAGAACTGCCAAACCAGCCATTTCATCAACTCCTGTCACACCAGAAAAGATGACCGGTATCCGCCTGGTTAATCTCAAAGGAAAGAAAATGATGCTCACCTGGACGAAACAGGATAACGTATCCGGTTATCAGCTCCAGTACGCAATGAATAAGAAATTTAATTTAAAAAAGAAAACTCTTTCCTGCAGCAAATACCGCTCCATGAAATTAATATCCGGATTAAAGAAAAATAAAACCTATTATGTCCGGATGCGTGCTTATGTCCAAACAGACAGCGGTAATTTATATGGCAAATGGAGCAAAAAGATGAAATGTAAGATCAAAAAATAAAAAACAGGTCATCTCATAGAAACAGCAGATGATAAGAAGGACTGTACAATATTATGTACAGTCCTTCTTATGCTTTACGCATATAAAAAATAAATCACAGCGGCGGTGGCGATCACTTCCAGAATAAAAATCGCCGGCACACCAATATAAAACTTCGGCTTGTGTGTCTTATGGTGAAAAAAGTGCATGCCGCCATAAGCACCGAAAACACCAAAAACAGCCGCAAGCATTAAGGTATGCTCCGGGATACGCCAACGATGATGAGAGGCCTTCCACTTATCCAGTCCATAAATAAGAAATACAATCCCGTTGATCAGGAGATACAGAATAATCCATTGATAGTACATATCGCAGTCTCCTTACATATTAGTTTTAGTAAATAACAATTATATCCTTATTTTACCTGTTTTTCCATTGCCTGTACGAAAGTACGTGTTATGGTTGTCTTTTTCATGGTGGTCACCTTTTTGTCAAAAATCAAATGTCAATGGGTCAAAGCTGGTGCGTTTTTCCTGCCTTAACTGATCTAACGCATTCATGTCCTCTGCTTTCAGCGAAAAATCAAAGATATCTATGTTTTCCCGTAAACGATCCGGATTTTTTGATTTTGGAATCGGTATGATTCCCTGTTGTATATTCCAGCGAAGCAAAACCTGTGCTGGAGTCTTTTGATATTTTTCTGCAATGGACAGTATCGTTTCTCCAAAACTTCCCCGTTGCAGCGGAGCCCAGGCCATCACCTGAATCTGATGCTCCTTACAATAGGAAACCAGTTCCGGCTGATGGAACAATGGACTGTGTTCTATCTGGTTGATCATCGGCTGGATCCGGCAATGCTCCATCAGATACTGCAACTGGCCAATCTCAAAATTGCATACACCGATGCTTTTCACAAGACCTGACTCATATGCTTTCTCCATCGCTTTCCATGTACTTATGGTCCGCTCTTTATTTTGTCCCGGCCAATGTACCAGAAATGCATCTAAATAAGAAGTCTGAAGCTTCTCCAGCGTGATCTTAAGGCTTTCCAATGTCTGGTCATACCATTGATTTCCGTTATCCACCTTACTGACCAGAAAGATATCTTCTCGTGGAATGTCATTTTCTTTCAGCGCTGTTCCAAGTGCCGCTTCATTTCCGTACATCTGAGCTGTGTCAAACAGACGGTAGCCGTTTTCATACGCGGCTTTGACCGCCTGATTCATCTCCAGCCCCGCCTGCATCTTGTATACGCCAAGACCGATTGGTGGCATTTTTATATTGTTCGCTAATGTTATGTCTTTCAATTTCAACATCCTCTCTCTTTTTTTATAAGAGAACACTGTGCTTCTGACTGTTTTTCCCGGAAAATTGTCCGGAATACCAGACGCACAAATGGTCCGCAATAAAACATCTGATAACAGATCGCCATAAGAAAGTTCATGGCCCAGGTCTGAATCCATGTTCCGAAAGATTGATTCTCCTTAAATAAAATCGTAGCGATCAGACTCATCACCGGACACATAATACAGCAGATACAAATAGAAATTGCATAGGTAATAAACTGTGGTCTGTCATCCGGTCTCATCACAGAGAATGCAAGACCTCTGGCAATCCTTCCGACCACAAAAAACTCTAAAACAAATGCGATAGGTACCATAACCGGCAATTCATGAAGGGCAAGAAGAAATGTCTGGCCTGTCACGCCTCCTGTGTTTAACGCTACGTTGTAAACGACCATTCCATAAACCATTACTGTCGCCATAATAATTGTAAATACAACATCCTGAAATTTGTTTTTTGGCATAAAAAATTCTCCTTATGATAACTGATTTTGACGTGTTGTTCGTTATCATCCCGGAGGATTGTGCGTTTCCAATTTCAAACCTTATTTACTTAGCGAAGCGATTATATCACAATTTATTTTGAAATGCAATGAATTTTTATAACTTTAACAGCATTTGATTCCTATACTCTTACAGGCATCATATAAAGCAGATAACTCTGTCTCTTCAAAATCAAGATGCTGTTCATATTCCTGATCGGCAGACTCAAAGATCAGACTGCTTTTCCCGCGGCTTTTGATCTTGAGCTGATATTTTCCCTTTTCGGTGTATGTCCGGTTGATCAACATGACTTTGCGGACTTCGGTAATATCGGATATATTTCTGATATATTGTCTGCCATTTATGGCGATCTCCAGCTTTTCCTGCGAGATCAGAATTGCTGCTTTCATCACACCCTTTGTCTTTCGGTCACGAATATAGTAGAACACGCATACGACCAGGACACTGATGACCAGTGCCAGCAACGGGATTATATCCTCCCACTTACCTGGGATGATTCCCACCTGATCCAGTATGATATATACCATAAATTGAAATAGGAAACATACTGCAAAAAGGAGGCACATATGAAGTCCTGCCCCTTTTGTCTGAAAAACACTGTCTTTTACTGTGATCTGAAATTTTTGTTCTGTCATTTTTACTCCTTTGAATGAATCTCTGGTTATTGTACGCAAATGGATTGCTGAGCGTATTATATCACAAATTCGCAACGCAAGGCAGCTTGTTCACTTGCGCAGAATTTGTGAACGACAAAATCTTAAAGCACAACATGCGACAGATGCGAAGCATCTGGATTTTGGAGATATTATATCATACCAACGTGCAAATGAAAATCGGGATTTTACTTTATGATTATCTGCCTATGATTACAGCCTATGATTACCTGCTATTTAATCTTGACAAATAAAAATGACAATGATATAATTCATTTTGACAATAATCCTTGTCATTTTGACAACAATTTTCGTCATACGGAGGTGTGTGTATGATCCTGCGAAATCGTTTAAAGGAACGCAGAGCCGCACTCAATGTCAACCAACAGGAAATGGGACGTCTTTGTGGTGTATCCCGGCAAACCATCAGTCTGATCGAACGTGGAGATTATTCTCCATCCGTTACGCTTGCCCTGACGATTGCAAAGGTGTGTGGTGTTACAGTAGAAGAAATATTTTATTTAGAGGAGGACAATGAAAATGGAAAATAACGCGATCAAAGAGGCAAACCGTAAGGCAATGCCTAAATTTATTTTGTTAACGATCATCTGTGTGATCATCGGTGGTGCCGGGGGATATCTGTCTGCCAGATTCAGCCTGAACACCTTATCCGGCACGCTCCGGTCTACCGGTTCATTTTTCGGAACATATATTGCCCCATGGTTTCTGATAGGTATTGCCGTAATTATGCCTGTTATCCTGGTACCTTGTTATCAAAAGGCAAAAAAGCTGCTGAAAGACTGGGATGGAGAAACTGAAGAGGTTTCTGATGCCATTGAGAGGCATGTTTCCTTTATTATCTGGCTGTCAAATGCTGCCTTGATCCTTTCCTATTTCTTAATTGCAGCATGCTATTCCAAAGGCTTTGCCACTTTTGAAAGTTCTTCGAAAACGACTCTGTTATTTATCGGTATTGCGGCTTTTGTTGGAATTATACCGGAAACTATTATTTTACAGCAAAAGAGCGTAGATATTGTAAAGAAAATGAATCCGGAAAAGACAGCCTCTGTCTACGATATGAAATTCCAAAAGAAGTGGATGGATAGCTGTGATGAAGCGGAAAAGCTTATGATCGGGAAATGTGCTTTTAAAGCATACCGTTCAACCAATATATCCTGTAGCGTTCTGGCAATTATTCTGGCATGCAGTGCTCTTGTTTTTGATATTGGATTCCTGCCATCCTTTTGCGTCTGTCTGATATGGATCATAAATCATACTTTCTACTGCAGGGAAGCTGCAAGATTAGCTAAAATGGGAAACAAAATTTCTTAAAATATCAGATGCTTGAAAAAACTCCTATATGTACACATTTTTAGTACATATAGGAGTTTTTCTCTACAAGCCTTTATTTTTTAGATCTGCGACAAGCTGCACATAAAATTCACGTACATCAAAGTCCGGAATATTTTCCCGGTTCAGATCGATCACATCTCCGTGGGAAATGCCCCGTTTGCCCTCAACAGTCAGAAACTGATAGTTTTCTCCCCATGGAAATGATTCCTCTCCCACCAGACCATCATTGGCTCCATCGAAATATTTCACCAAAGGGTAGGTGAAATTTAACGGAAATCTTCCGGACATGGGTTTGTTCAGCTTTGATCCTACGGATTGATAAAATACATTGGGATCATCCTTAATCTCCTCGTTGAACTTTTCGCAGTTTTCAAAGGTAAGATCATGCACCGCTGCCAGAAAATCCGGATTCACGTCTCCCAGCTTTGCAGCCCCGGCATTATATGCCTTTGCCACTGCCTTCTGCTGTTTTGCAGAAATCTTGTTTAGAAGATAATCTGCAAACTGGCATCCCCGGTGCGGCGTATTGATCGTGGTCAGGGATGCAACATATGGTGCTGCATCTGTCAGAGCAATCATAGCTCTAGAGTCAAGTCCCCCCTTGGAATGGGCAATGATATTTACCTTCTCACAGCCTGTTTTATCCACAATCTCATGAACCCTTGCAGCGAGCTGCTCTGCACTGTCCCGCACGGCAGAGGCACTGTTATGATTGCCGTAATAGATCCGGGCTCCATTCTTCTCCAGCTCCTCCGGAATCCGTCCCCAGTAATTTAAATGCTCAAAATCCCTGAAAAAAACACCGTGAACCATCAATATTGGGTACTTTGTCCGGCATATCTCCTGTTTCGCCCGTTTTTTATTTCGTTTGAACCGCATTTTTTCCATCTTTACTTCCTGACCGGTAGTTTTGATGATCACATGCAGCATGATCAGATGAACCACCGGGATCCAGCCGCACACAACCCCAAGAACACGCCACCGGATCCCGAGCTGTTCCGAGGTCAGGTATACCGTGATAATGCCGGTCCAGAAAATAATGTTTTCCAGCAGGATCACGATTCCAAGACGGATCAGCCAGTACGAGGTCTGCTGTTTCAGCCCTGCCGGTCCTCCAAACCACGTTTGATAGAGTCCAAAGAAGCCAAGCAACAGATAGATCGACAATATGACTGTGGTAAAGCAGAATAATTTTAACATGATCCTGCCAAAATTACAGATTCTAACTCGTTTCATATTAACCTAATATTCCTTTCTCCTGCCGCACCTCTGCATCATTCTCCGGGACTGCTTGAGATCACTTTACCAGTATTCCAAAGCATAACGGTCCGCCTGGCAGCATCCAGACGCTCCTCCTCGGAATGAAAATCAATGGTGACAGAATGACAGCCACATTCCAGGCACATCACATAATAACCACAGCCACATTCCTCTTCCAAAAGTGCACCGCCATCACAAAGCGGGCAGTCATTAATCTCTAGCATATCTTCGATGTTCATGATTTTTCCTCCTCTTTCTTTCCAATCTGACATTGTAATCATTAAAAATCATCAATTGACGGCTGGCTGCCATCATAATACTTGGTGACAGTATTCTTGAACTTCTTCTGTAAATTACTTAGACTTCTGCAAAATGAATGGAACCGGTTAAAATATTTTTCTGCCATATTTTTTTATATCCTCCAATAGATACTCATCATGTATCTCATTATAATAGAAAATATCAATTTTGCGCAAGGTCTCTATCTGTTCCAGCATCTCATCTAAGGATTCACTGTTCACGTTACCATACACCACAAAATCAATGTCACTCCTGGGGGCTGCCTTTCCTGTTGCAAAAGAACCAAACAGAGCCAGTCCATCCGCTCCGCATTTTTTACAGGCTGCGGACACTTTCTTTATGATTTCCTCGATGGGCATGACATTTAATTTTTCATTGCCTTCTTCGAACTCTACATCTTTCAATTTTGTACGGAACCTCCTCAATAACCACTAACACCATTTTACATGAATCAGACGGGCTGTCAATAATCTCCATGCATCTTATCTTGTCAGGACCTCCAAGTATATTTAGCTTCGACAAACAAAACAGTGAATCTACTTTCTATGATAGATCCACTGCCTTTGTTATTTTTTAAGCTTTTGCCATTTTATCAGTACCCCCATGTCATCAGCTTCCACCTGCCACCCTCTGACCGTGCCAGCCACCACTGCCAGTCTGTATACTCTTCATCCACATTTAGTCCCCCTGCATCCGCATCACTTTTTGGTGAATGAAAATCGCATTCAAACATAATACATTCTGTAAACGTTTCTTTATTATCATTCGCATTTTCTAATTCCTGCATCCAGCTTAAATTTTCACTTTCGCTGCACGTCTGATCTGATCCGTATCGGATGCTGTGCATTTCGCAGCCCTTCCAGTTATTAAACTCATTCATGATCGTCTGAACCGCCTCATCCATATCTTCTTTAGAATATAACTTGGAGCTGCCGTAATCACAGGTAAAATTATACTCCACATTATCATCGTTTTTCTTTGTCGTTGCAAAGCAAACGCTGACCACGGCAAATGCTGCAATCGCAAGCAGAACGATCCAAACTGCAGGCTTTTTATAATTCATGATATTCTTCACTCTCCCCTTTACATGATCCTCGCCAAAGGCAACCGGACAGGCTGCAATCCTCTTCCGTCCTACGCTGCAATTTAACAATGCCTGACAATAATCCGCTTTCCACTGTTTGTCCTCGCCCATGGTCGCCCGCTCATCACAGGCATATTCAATGTCCCTGCAAAAAAGAATATATGCGATCCAGCAGAGAGGCTGAAACCAGTAAAATGACAATATCACGAAACCAAGCGGCTTCCAAAGATGATCTTTTCGTTTTAGATGTGCCTTTTCATGCCTTAATACAAATTCCTTTTCTTCCCCGGTCATCCCCGATGGACAATATATTTTCGGCCGCACGACTCCAAGAATAAACGGACCGGGAATATCGTCACATTCATAGATGCTTGGCTCCGTGTGTATGGATACCCGTACCCTTCGCTTCAGCAAAATGTAAGTGATTGCTGTATAAGCAAGCATTCCAAACACTCCGATGATCCAGACTATGGTACCGACGTGCAGAAATACCTGCATCAGATTCACACCGTTTCCACTTGTGGAAGTAAATTGTTCCTGAATCACAGGATTTACGACTGTGTCCACGGATTTCAGTTCCGTTTCAAGCATCGGTTCCTGCCGCGAAGCAATATCCACCGGCACAGGGGTATGGTTTGGAATCAGGCTGAACGCACTCTCTAACGGGACCGGAACTATCAGCTTAACAGCAACGATCACCCAGAGAAAACATATCAACCTTTTGGGTGCTTTCTGAAACAAAATCCGTAACACGGCGATTGCAAGGATCAATACACTGACAGTAAGTGCATTGTTTAATACCATTATAAAATATCGTTCCATAGGCTACTCCTCTCTGTAGGCATCAATCATTTTTTGAATCTCTTCCACATCCGCAGATGATAGTTTCTTACGGGAGGCAAAAGCAGCAATAAATGCCGGCAGCGAACCATCAAAGGATTCCTCAATGATCTTTTCACTTTGTGCCGCTCCGAATTCCTCTCTGGTCATTACAGAAGAAACAATTCCTTTCTCATTTTGAAATATGCCCCGCTCACATAATCGCTTTAGCATCGTATACGTGGTGGACTTTTTCCACTCCAGCCGCTCTCCGCAGAGCTTGACAAGCTGGCCGGAGGGAATCGGCTCATTGTCCCAGATAATATCGGCAAATTTACTTTCTACCGCTCCCAGTTTTAACTCTTCCATCTGTTCATCCCCTTTTGGTCTAATTGATGTAGATCATTTCTTTAGTGTTAGTCTACTATGATTAGACCGGTTTGTCAACTGTATTTTTTTATTCTCTCAATAAAATTTTAGAACAAATAAAAAAGGGAAAAACCAGCGTTTTTTCCTTGATCTCTGCTATGTTACGAGCTTTTCCTATACACAAAAAAAACAAAGACCCGGATTGTCCCAAAGTCTTTGTCTTTTGATATCAAATAATTACTTATGCGGCTTCCTTCAGCTCAATTATTCATTTCCTCAACGAAGCTTGCAGCTTTTACTGTCATTTCTACCCATCCCGGTACAAAACCACTCCGTAATGCATTTTTAACAGATTTAAGATTCGACCAGGCACAACAATAAAATGGCACCTTACCTCGATCCATTATCTCTATTGCCAAATTACTTGTTAATGAAGAAGCAATCCCCTGTCTGCGATACTCAGGCAAAACATCAACTCCAATCTGCCACATATCATCACAATCTGCAGAACAGGCTGCAAGTCCGATCAGTTTTCCGTTATCATAAGCACCAACCCCAAGAATATCCAGTTGCTTTCTGCCTTCACAGAGCGCATTGCTCCAGGTTGGAAGATATAAATCCGCAAAATCTTTTTGCTCCAGCACCTTAAGCTGATAATTACATTCTCTTCGTTTCAAAACATTGACATCCGGTAAAAAATACTCTGCCATAAAACAAATACGGTATCCATTTTCCTTCATCCGTTCATCGAACCAATGCATATTAGGAGTTTCAAAGCAATGATAAAACTCATATTTGCTTAGATACCTTTCAACAATTTCTCTATATTCCTCTTTTACAGACGCAACGATATTATTTCCATACGAAATGAAATTGCAGGCTATAGGTTCTTCATAGTATTTTTTTGCCAATGGCCCAATTTCAGACTTTACAATCACATTTGTGTCCATAAGAAAATCCGAAACTTTAGCATTAAGATCGTATGCAGATTGTTGCATTGCAATATCAATTATCTCTTTATTTGTCATATTTTAAATACCTCATTTTTCACTGTTATTATTTATCTCTCATTTGCAAAATATTTTCTCATCCGCATCCGCAAATGATTGATCGCATTTTCTTTTTCCATCGCATTCATTCGTTCCTGTCCCGATAAAATATCATTCACCGCAACGCAGTCATAAAACAGTCCACTCCGCCTGCATTGTATCACATCTTCTCCAAAGCATCCGGCTGCTGCGATCACCGGTTTTCCGTACTTCTTTGCAAGACCAGCCACACCTGCCGGTGTTTTTCCCATCAGGGTCTGTGCATCCAGTCTGCCTTCTCCTGTAATTACAAGATCGGCCTGCGCAATCGCTTCCTCCAGCCGAATCTCATCCAATACAATATCAATCCCCGGCTGCAGTACCCCATCTAGAAACATCAGAAATGCGTAGCCCAAGCCACCGGCAGCTCCGGCTCCCGGCGTATTCCGGTCACCATTTGGAGAGATTCCCTTTCTGTCACAGCCAGCGATTTGTTCAACCAGATCAGCAAATCGATCCATCGACCGGTCCATTTCTTCAATATCCTTTACTGTGGCACCCTTTTGAGGACCATATACCTTACTACATCCCTGCTCTCCAACCAAAGGATTCTTCACATCACATGCAATCCGGAAATGACACTTCGAAAGGTCGTGAAGCACATCTTCCAAACCGATATCTGTAATCTTAGCTAATTCTTTTGCGCCAAAAGAAATGTCCCTTCCATCTTTATCATAAAAATAATATCCCAGAGCCTGCAGCATACCAATTCCGGCATCATTCGTTGCACTGCCGCCGATCCCGATGATAAATTTACGGCATCCCTGGTCAATGGCATCCCGGATCAATTCTCCGACTCCATAGGTCGTAGTATATAAAGGATTACGCTTATCAACCGGTACCAGAGGCAGCCCGGCCGCCTGTGCCATTTCGATCACGGCAGTCCTTTCAGAACCTCGCCCATACCATAAATACGATGCCTCGACAGGATATCCGAGAGGTCCCGTTACCGTGCAGGTGCGTTTCGTCACTGATTGATGATACGTCAGAGCCTCAAGAGTTCCCTCTCCGCCATCCGCCACCGGATATACGGTTATATTCCAATCCGGATGAATATCCCGTATTCCATTTTTAATTGCATTTCCGGCCTCTGACGAGGTCATGCTTCCCTTAAAGGAATCAACTGCAACAATAATCTTTTTCATAAAGTCTCCTTACATCAAAATGAACTTACTATACATTCCTGTCCCATAATATTTAAATGCCGGAATCAAGTATTTCTTTTGCACGATGTAAAATTGGTAATTCTCTGTTTGCTAAAAGCCGCCCTAACCTTGTATCCCGCCCGGATTCATATTCTTTAACAGCCTCTTCATAAAATAGTTCCAACGTAGACAAATGAAAATAATTTTTCTCATCTTCGGTTAGATTTTTAGCACCAAACGAATCAACTCTGCACAGAAAATAATTATTTATATTATGCCTATGAATCAGATTATAATAATCGCTTACAACTCCAATCCTGCAGATTACTTCTACATTTGCCCCCAATTCTTCTTTAAGCTCTCTTTTTATTGCAGCAAGCAGATCTTCGCCTTCCTCTACACCACCGCCAGCCGTTTCGATCAATGTGGCTTTTCCGAAGTCATCATCCCTCCGGGCTCTTACAAAATAGAATTGTCCGTTTTGATCGTAAACAATCGCTCTGGCAATGTTCCTGTCATGGTCAATATAATCAAATGGCCACTCTGTATCCTGTAGATCTATTTTGATTTCTGTATGCACCGTTCTTTTCTCCTTGAAATTAAATTTATCTCATTCTCTTTCACACCACTATTTTCTTTAATATTATATTTGATTTAAACAAAAACCTCAACACTCCACATAAATTCTATCTAAACTTTTGGAGTATTGAGGTTGACCTGCTGAATGATAAGACTTACCGCCGTAATTACGCACATAAAAAATACAGCACAGAAGATTATATCGCTGTCTGTGCTGCATCACACAACATTATTATTGATTCTCCACTACAATTTTGCCACCTTAATCTCACGTATCATATCACGTAAATGATCTGCCTCACCGTTCATTTCCTGGCTTGCTGCAGCACACTCCTCAGACGTTGCTGAATTATTTTGAACAACATCATTGATCTGTTCGATTCCCTGATTGATCTGCTGGATTTCTACCGTCTGATCTGCAAATGTCTCTGCAATACCGGCTACCTCCTGGGTAATTATCTTTGAATTATCCGCAATTTCTTCCAGTTGTTGGGCAGTCTCTTCCGCAAGCAGTACCCCCTTACCGACCGCATCAACAGAGGCTTTGATCAAAACGGCCGATTCTTTTACTGCCTGTGCACTCTGGTCGGCCAACTGGTTCACCTGATTTGCAACAACGGCAAATCCTTTTCCTGCTTCCCCAGCTCTTGCCGCCTCAATGGAGGCATTTAATGCAAGCAGATTGGTCTGGGATGCGATATCGTTGATAGTTTCAATGATTTTATCTATCTGCATTGATGCGTCTTTAATTTCAAGCATAGAATTTACCATCTCATGCATCTTGGCATTATTTTCTAAAATATTATCGCCAAGTGTCACCACTTTGGCACTGATGTTATTTGCGGTTTCTGAATTCTGTTTTACCTGTTCGGAAACATCTTCCACAGTTGCCGTCAATTCTTCTACTGCCGCTGCCTGATTCGTTGTTCCATCCGCCAGCTCAGTTGCACCTGATGACACCTGCTCTGCACCGCTGGATACCTGATCCGAAACACGCTGTATTCCCTTTATCATATCCGCCATACTTTTCTCAAAGGCCATAAAAGAATTCAAAATACCAATAAAATCGCCCTTCCATTCCACATCTGGCTGAACATCAAAATTACCCTCTGAAAACAGTTTCATGGCACGGTCTATATCATCCACATAAGTCCCCAGGATCCGGATAGATTTACGCATACTGTGCGCCAGACATCCGATTTCATCTTCCGAACGGTACTCCAATGTGCTATGTAAGTTTCCTTCTGTTAATTCCTTTGCAACATCCTCAATGGCATGTAATGGCTCCAAAATGCTGAAAAGAACTTTTTTACTTGTTTTTCTTGAATATATCCAAGCCATACTTAAAAAGAAGATAATACAGATAATCCCTGCAATCGCACAGAATATAGTCTTTCTAACTGCCTTATCACTGGCAACATCAGTAATATCATCTAATTTTAAAGCAATGGACACCAGTTTATTTAATGCAGGTGTACATTTCGTTAAAATATCGTCTACGCCTTTTTGATTCTGTCCCAATCGGATTTCTTTTAAAATAGATGAACTAATATCCTCCCAATCGGATAAGGAGGTAGCATATTCTTCATAATTTTCATTTGAAACAACACCGTTTTTTTTGATGATTTTCAATTGAGAATCAACGTCTGCAAGTAATTTTGTTATAGTACTCTCATAGCCATCATAAGATGATTGATCATCATTTAATGCCATTTCTCGAATATTTCTTGCAGCAGCATTTACATCGACCCTGCACATTTTAACTGCGATATCCGTGGCATTGATTTTATCGACATAATTAACCAGACTGGCAAATAACATACATATAACCATAATGGAAAGCAGACCCGAGATCATCATCAATATGATTACTTTTTTGTAGCCATAAGCGATTCTTTCTTGTAAATGCATATCTTCAATTTTCTTTTTTACATGGTTGGTGTACATAATTCACAGCTTCCTTTCTTGTATTTTGATCATTTATCATTTTTTCCCAAATTATACCATCATTATTTTTGATTTTCTTGCATATCTGTGTCTATAATGATATAATTGTGTTCATAATGAATCTATATTCATAATGATAAGGAGTATTTCCATGCAGCTTACAGATTACGATTATATATGTAACATGATCGGCAGCCTCTCAGGGATTCCCGTGCGTATCTATAAAGAAGATACCGTTGTTTTTTATTATTCCACGGTTAATCTGATTAAGGATCCTGTTTCCATGTACCAATCCGATATTTTAGCAATTTCTGATCGTATCGGCTATTTCCTCACAGATCATTTCAGCTACTATGGCATAATCAATACCGATGAATATAAGATCGTGATCGGTCCTACAAGACAGGTTTCTGATTCTACACCGGCACTCCAGGAATTAGCCTCGCGATTAGATATACCAAAGGACGATATGGATGATTTTATAGTTGCTATGCACCAAATTGTCCATATACCATTGGAACGTCTTATGCAGATTCTGTGTTTTCTTAATTATGCATTAAACAATGAAAAATGCTTTCTGCAAGATATTTTTATTGATGATTCACTGCAGGAGAAATTATATGAAGCAATGACCAGTCAGGATGCGGACAGAATCTTTTCGAATAACCTTCCGCAACAGAATATTTTGCTCCATAACACGTATGACCTGGAACGAAATATCATGAATATGATTCGAAAAGGGGATTCTGTCTCTTTATCCGAATTATTAAGAAAATCATCCGGGTTCAATATTGGCATGATGGCCGACAACCCGCTTCGTCAGTCAAAAAACACCTTTATTGTTATTGCCACGCTTGCTTCACGTTCTGCAATTCAGGGAGGCATGGATCCTGACGATGCTTTTACATTAAGCGATGAATACATTCAGAAATGTGAATTATTAAATGATTTTTACCAAATCAACAATCTGCGTTATCTGATGATGATGGACTTTACAAAACGCGTAAATCAATTACATGAAGGATCCCAGACTTCACAGCTTGTTGCTGCTGTGACGAACTATATCAACCATCATATATCAGAGCCGATTACCGTGGAAGCTATGTCAAAAGAATTTTTTATGAGCAGATCCTATCTTTCAAAACGTTTTAAAACAGAAAGCAATATCACTCTCACAGATTTTATACTCAGCAAAAAAACAGAAGAGGCAAAACGCCTCCTCCGTTACACCAATAATTCTTTAACTGACATCAGTCTTTATCTTGGCTTTTCTTCGCCCGGGCATTTTTCCCGTGTTTTTCGGAAATATGTCTCTATTACGCCTAACGAATATCGCAAAAAGTATATAAACTGAAATAAATCTTGAGATAATGCATGTTTTAGAACAATAACTGCAGCCCCATTGCAATGATCCACATATAAGCACAAGTCTTTGGAATCATTAAGAGTCCGACCTTTGGTTTTGTTTTGCTGAATAATGTTACAGGAAGATAGCAGCCAAAAGAAATAATAATAGCTGCAACCATCCTGGTCATATGATAATCATAAGTATTTCCCGAAATGATATATAGAATAATTACCCCGATACCGGTAACTGTAAAGACAGCATTTCTGATAATCGATAGTTTTATATTTCCTTCCTGTGTACACCAGTTATTCTGCGGAAACATGCATATCACAATTCTGACAATCGCTGAGATCCATATAATGGCTTCAATCATTGCCGGTATTTTAATTTCCGGGAATGTAAACTTCCAGACATACATCAAAATAATATAAAATATTGTCATTGTAACAGATGATACCTGCAATCCTATTCCAAGCTGTCTCTTTATTTTATCATTACTTCCGCGTACTGCTCTGATGATTCTTGGCACCAGATGAAATGCATCTCCTCCGCAAAGTGTTAATGTTAATATTCCGTAAAGAATAAATAAAATTTTTCCCTGTGAAAATGTAAAAAATAAAATTGCAGCAACCAGGTCAAAAATCAAATATGCTGCGTCAAATATTGCCTCCATCATATCAGGAATCTGTGGTTTATAATTTTGTTCTTTCATGATCAATTCTGCTCCTTATGTTTTCTTAAATATTCTTCTGCATTATTGCAGATTTTATCAAATATCCTGATACACATCTGCTTTTCTTCCACGGTCAGTCCGCTAAGAACAGTTTGCGCAAACTGTTTTTGTACATTTGTGCCGGCTTCCACGATCAACTTCGCCTTATCTAACAAGACAATCTCAATATGCTTTTTATTATTTTCACTTTGAATTTTCTCAACCAGTCCCTTATTTTCCAGTTTTTTCAATGAAGTTGATACATGAGATTTTGTTGACTTTCTGATTTTTACAATTTCTGCAGCAGTATTTTGTTGCGGATAATTGTGCAGAAACATAAGTATATCATATTCCATTTGTGTCAAACCGTACCGGTCACATACTTCACCGGAAAGCAATTCATAATAGCTTGTTATTGTTTTATGCTTATCCCAAAAATACATCTCCGCCCCCTTTATCGTTCGTTTTAGAACGATTATAAGACAATATATCTTCACTGTCAATGAAATAATTCTTAAATTTGTGAGCCATAATATTGCCATGTATGAAATAATATGGTACCCTGTTTGAACAGTAATCAGAAACAAGAAAAGAGGTAAATCATGATGAAGAAAAAATTAATCACAATTGTACTTGGTATAATGTTATGTCTGAGCATATTGGGAGGCTGTGGACAGACGGAAACAAAGCAGAATGATACTCCAACCAGCAACAGCGGGGATCAAAATAAGGGAACTAACGAAGAGAAAGAACTGGTTGGAACCATTGATGAGATAAAGGATTTTATGTTTGTCATTACAGATAACGATGACACACCATATAGTTTTACCTTCGACAAAAAACCAAAAGGATTGGATAATATCAGTAACGGAGATACTGTAATTGTAAAGTATACAGGTACAATTTCAGAGGTAGACCCGTTCGATGGCGAGGTGATATCTGTTGAAAAGAAAAAATAATACCACATTATCCACTAAAATCTGTGCTGTCATTCTGCTTTCATCTATGGTGCTGAGTGCCTGTGCGGACACTCAGACAGCACAGACGCAAAAGATACCGGCTGCAACTTATATGGGAGGAGACAATACTTCTGCCGAGGTCTGCAAAGCATTAACGGATGCGGGGGCTTCGCATGTAGATGTATTTCAGGACTGGGTAGCTGATTTTGCAGATTCCGCCGGAAAAAATGCAAAATTGGAAGATAACTGGTCAGATCCCCAGAAGTTGAAAGCAGATACCGGTAAATGTATGGATGGCTGGGAACAGAATCATAACTATTCGGATGCCGACTGCAGAATGACTGCATTTCTCCTGTTGGACGGGATGCTGACGGCGAAATCAACATTAAAAAAGTATAAAGGTACTTATTTAATGTTTGATACAGATGCGATAGATACTGTAGACCGATACGAAATCATAAAAAAGAAAAAAGATATGTTTACTACTCTCTATGGTGAAAAAAAAGTAACAGACAACAAACATCCTGAAACTACATTTTCTGACAGTTGGAAGGATTACGGATTTCATATAGACAGCGATAGAATCTCTCTTCTCAGCATTGTAATATCCGATCCTGATTCTGATGTCGTTTTTGTAGGTCATACCGGGATACTGATCAAGTATAGCGACTACTATTTATTTGTAGAAAAAATTGCCTTTGAACAGCCATATCAGGCAACAAAAGTGCGTACGATCGATGAATTGCTGCATATGTTATCATCGCGTCCGGAATATTTCGGAGACGATGAAGAAGCCGGACCATTTGTTTATAATAACGGTAAATATATCCAAACATTAAAGAAAAGTGTTTCACCGTGATAAAAAGATACGGAAGCATAATCTGCCAGTATACCACCCATCAAAAATTCCAGGGGCGTTAATGCCTGCGTGATCATTTCCTGCAAAGAAAAAACACGCCCCTGCATAGATGGGTCAACCTTTTAAAATAAGTAAGTATATTTTCGCATCTGTGCAAATATAATCATTTCTACCCGGTTTCGGATTTCGTCCGAATAATCATCCGCATCTGCAAGCAATTCTGTTACATCTTTTTTGGTAAACTGAAATTTTAGATTTGTTTTATATAATGTTTCAGAAATGTCCAATTGTTCATCAAATTCGCCACATATTGTTTTTGACTGAACACGATCCATAAGAGTATACACATCTCCCGACAAAGGGTAATCCATAGTGGTATCTGCCAGCAATCCCGCACCATTATCAAAAATCGGACAATATGCGTAGTCACCTTTTCCATTCATCAGAACTGCAATATTGTGTGTGTGTCGATCTTTATTCAAAAAAAATGCATCAATCGTCAACAACTTGTTCATATAAATGCCAAAATTCTGAAGTCCCGTCATGCGTTCTATCTGCTGCACTAAAAAATATAAGCGTTCTTCATGTTCCGGTATTCTGTACAAAGTTTCGTATAGACTCTCTCCGAAAAAAATTTTGAACAACCGCTCCAGCGTAATAATCTGCCAGTCTTCCCTTAGAAAATTCTTACTCTTCACGCCATTATAAATTACAGTGCCGTATTTTATTCTCTCCAGATCATAGCATACAAACTCATTTTCAGTCAGTGTTGACTTTTTCAGAAGATTGGAAATCATATACTCTGCCAGTCCTTCATAACCTGTATAGTCTGCTTTATACCATATTCCTTCATTTTCCCATTTTAGCTGGTTCCCTTTTGAAGACTGCCGGTCGTTTGTCCTGATATTCTGCTCGAATAATTCTATCATGCATCTACCTCTCTATGCGGATCCAAAAATCATCTTCTGCCATTCGTCCTTCCGTCTTCTCTATAATCATGATTGGATCATAAAATGGCAGTCCCAGATCCTTCAATATCAATTTCATCTTATCTCTGCTTTCCGGGAAACATCTTGACTCCAGAAAATCCTGATAATCATTATAATCCGGATTATCTACAGTACCGAAAGCACGGAACATAACCTTATCTGTATAGTTCTTTATTTTTACTTTTCGTTCCTGCTCATTCACATCAATCAAGGTGCATACATCCTGCCCATACATATACCATATTCTAAGCGGCCACACTTTTTCCGGCACCTTTACTTCCTGCTCATATTCCGGATATTTTTGCAACATTTTTAGAAACGGAACGATTGGCCCACGAATCACTTCTTTGCTTCACTCCCATCGTTCTACGGTTGGCTTTGAACAATTGATAAATTCTGCAAACTCTTTCTGTGTCAAATGTAATTCTTTCCGAATCTGTTTAATTTCCTTTGCAGTTGTGTATTCCGGCGTTACAAATAATCTTTCTTTCATAAATTCACCTTCCCGTTTTATGATTCCCGTCTTATTCTTTATTAAATCATAAAATCTAATATTTGCAAACAGAAAACCATTATTTTGATTGTTTTTTATTACGCTAAAACAATCAAAGTAATGGTTTTTTAAAATTCACAGGAAATATGTATAATATGCAATGATAGAATTCACTTTTTAACGAGTGCTCCTTGTCTATCTCTTTTCTTCTGATCCATATTGCATCAACTCCTTTTTCTAAACGTATTATATACCATATAAGTTGATATAAACACGAAGTATATCTTGATTCTTCTTCCTCAAGAATTCGAATACGCCCGCTGCCAATCACAATATCTTTTAAGAAAACTCATATTGCATGAAATTACCATTATGTACAAATCCGAAATCTGTATACAATTTAACCCCCATATCAGATGCCGTAATCTGTATCACTCCGCACCCATATTCTCTAGCCTCATTTACAACACGAGATAATAATTCCTTTGCAATACCTTTTCTTCTATATTTTGGTTCTGTAAACATACTGGATAACAATCCTATCTTTCCATTTGGACATCCAAAATAAGGCGGCTTCTCCACAAATGACATTCCACTTGTCCCAATAATATTTTTTCCATCAAGGGCAAGCCAGGATACAAACGTTCCGTCTGCCATATGACGAGTATAATAGTCCTTCAAGGCAGGAACCAAATCAATTTCTTCTTTAGCCCCTTCTTCTCTAAGCTGATTTATCCTCATATTAATAAAAGTATTCAGTTCTTTTTCCGTAAGCATTTTATACTCAATAGCCATTTACATAATGTCCTTTCATGTGCTAATCTTTCATATAATTGAATCGTAAAGCCCCCTTGATTTCTTTTTCATCTCCCGGTATACGGATCAAAATGTTAGATTCCTGCTTTTTGTCAAAAGAAGATACAGACACATAATAGTTTATTCCATTAACCTGCATAACTGCACCGAAAGCAAATTTATTTCGATCAGTATATCTGATATTAGGTACCTTTGTAACCCCTCTTTTTTCTTTTTCATTTTTATTTGCTGATTACAATTTCTTTATCGGATGTCTGATAACCGTTTTACATCTTTCCGGTGCAACTTTTCTTTGGTCTGATAAATAGATTTCGTGATGGTGACGTTCATCCGTGAAATCATTCACATATCCATTTTCTCTCAAATATTTATCCATTATTGCTACTGTTTCAGGCTCATTATCAAATGCTCCAATATGCATAATCTGTACACACAAACCTTCATCTATACTCAGAAATTCTGCACCGGAACAATCCATCTTTTTCTTTTTTGAAGCGTTGTCCACAGCCCAATCAAAATCTTTCTTTGTAATAAAATCAGGCAACCGAATAACTGAAATCCAGTTAAAAGCTGACTTATTGGAATAATCTACACCTTCAACATGATCCTGCCACCAAAATCCTTCCAGTGGTGGAACTACATATTCAAAGAAACCTTTTATTTTGTAATCCGTTTTATAACTCATCTTGAGAGTGTAAGCAACAGAATATAAAACACCAATCGCAGTTTTATATTGTCCACCCTCTTCATTAGGGTTTCCTTTACCTCTTACTGCTATATAATTCATCCTTGGCATTGTTACAATCTGTGCCTTATTCTTGGGTAAATAAAACTCTTTATATTCTTTCTTAAAATCAAATGCCATTTTTTGCATCCCCACTTTCTAAAATCTCTTTTTGTTTCTTCTTACTGAAACCTCCAAGCACAAGATGATACGATTTATCCAATAAATCTTTTAGCAAATCGTCTTCGACTTCACCGTTTGGATTTATTGAATTCCAGTGCTGCTTGTTCATGTAATACCCCGGTATGATATCCTCATACTGTTCACGCAAAAAACTGCCCTCTGATGGCTCTAATTTCAAAGTGATATAATATGGTCTATTGCCTTCGCCAAGGCACACTGCTGCAAACATTTTTCCACCTACCGCATAACGGATCCAGTTCCACTGTGGCGGTAGTTTTGTCACGCCGTTTTTCTTCATAAGGAAATCGTCAATCCAACTATATCGCATCTGTATTAATGCAGACCAAATTTTACACTGATCAAGTCGGACTCCACAGTCACCTTCTTTTTCATCATAAGCGAACTCATTTAATTGTGTGCATGGGAAATCCGCACATTCCCCACAATGCTCCAGCTTTTTCTCTTCACAACAACTCTTTACCGGACAAGCTCCCCAAAAAGGATTATCAATATTAGAACAGCCCTTACATTTTTCAGTCTTTTGCCAGTCACATTTGCTACATAAAATACCACACCTTGATTCCATTCACATTTCTCCTTAATCTTCCGTTGTATTGTCATATTTTTTCTTTATTTGCAGAATACTTTGTCGCAATTCTTCTCTCATTGCTTTGGGTTCCAGTAATTCTACCTTATCTCGAAAGGTCAACAGCCAGGTAAGCAGATTTTCTTTATTTGTATAATCCGCCTGAAAAAGAAGCGTCCCGTCTTTTTGTTCTCTAAAACAATCCGGTCCAAATTCTTCTACCAGCCGCCATTTGCAATCTGCTTCAAACAAAGCTTTTACTTTAATTCCACCGGGAAATATTCGTTCATCTTTCAAGTCCGGGAGAGGAACCGTTCTCTCCGAAAAACAGTTTTCAGATAAATATACTTTATCCATACGATTCAATTTGAAAAGCCGATAATCTCCTCTGCTTTTACACCACCCCCACACATACCAACTTGACCATCGAAAAATCAAATAGTATGGTTCAATGATGCGCTGTGACTCACCATTTGGCGCATAATAAAAGAACTCTAACTCCTTATGCTGCTCTATTGCCTTTCTTATCATTTCGATCTTCGGTGCAAGAGAATCTTTATACCATGAAGAAAGATCAATCAACACCGATTGATTTCCCACTAAAAAATCCGAGGATCCTATGGACAGCTTTTCCATCAACTGTCCATACCTGTTCGTCCCATTTACACTATCCAGACTCCGCAAACCGGCAAGAATATCCTGCATTTCATCCCGGGTCAACATTGTTTTGTCAATTTTATAGCCGTCTATAATTGAAATTCCGCCGTCTTTTCCCTGCCTTGTTACGATCGGTATACCCGCTTTACATAAATCTTCAATATCTCTGTTGATTGTCCTTCTGGACACTTCGAATATTGCCGACAAATATGGAGCTGTAACAGTTTCTGTCTGTAATAATATGGATAAAATTCCTAATTGCCTGTCTATCTTCATAAGCTCTCCTTTATATATTTCATTTTAACATAGGAAACACGACAACAGTATGTCATGTTTCCATTATACTATATTCTTTGATAGACAATCCAGACTCATAATGTATAGTTATAGTATGTCACCTATATGTAATCATTTTCTTTTTCATCACATTATGTTCAAACGCAACCCGGGCTATCTCCGCAAATATCACTATCAACAGAATAATCGTCTGAAATACAATGCTATCCAGCTTTTCAATAAAATATGTAAAAACTGACAACATTATAACAGAAAATTTCTTCATAACCTTGAAACCATGTAAAATCTCCAACCACATTACACTTGTAAATATAATGCCCGGATTGATAATGCTCTGGTCCTCTAAATGGCTTTTTTTATCGGCTTTGCAAAGAGCTTCCTTTAAGAAATCACCACTAAAATTCTGATTAAAAACGCGTCCTATGTAATTCCTGAGTAAATCCCTGACTCTTACGAATTAATTGAAGTTTTTGTGAAAAAATCATTTCTTATCACCTCCACAATCATCGTACTACAAGTTAAGCATTTATGACATAAAACTCTAATTGCTATTTTGCTACTATTATTATACATATCCATAAAAATCACGGCTATATTCAAATATTGTTTCATCGTTGTTTTAGTCAATCAAACCGGATAATTGTCATTCCAGTTCAGTACGAAGGGTAAATCCATTTGGAAGATTGTAAATCTCTTTTTTCAGAAATAGCGGATAAAAATATTCATCTTTCAATCTGTCAAACTCCAACTATTCAAACGTATGTGTATACTTACCTTCTGTTAGCGTAAAGGTGTTTCCCCTTTCCAATAAATTTGTATTTGAAATGTCCATCAAAAAGTAAATACACAATTCGTGATAACAGATACCATCTACATCTTCGGTAAAAAATGCCTGATTGAGCCACAATGGACGGTTAATTTTCAGTGTCACGTCAAGTTCTTGCGATACTGGCATTTAACATACTCGGTGATATGATCATGCAGAAGACACTTAAACTCGAAATCCACGGCTCAAATACAGCGAAAAGACGGAGACACAGAACCATGTCATGTGGAAGAACATGGCACGGCAACTTCTCGAGACGCTCACAAAAAAAACAATATCTCTCAAAAATATATTTTTGAGACTCTCTCTACTGACGCTCTACTCCTTGTAAATTAATATATTTTTCAAATAATTCCTTTAATTTCGCTGCTTTATCTTCTTCCAGATAATATTTTTCTCCCTTTACTTTCCTTTCATCCATGCTGAAATAATACATAATACCTGTCTTGTATTCCCAATATATAATGCCACCCTTGTACCAATTATAATCCTTGCCATAACTCAAATGAATTTTAGGAGAAAACAAAAAATAACCGTCCAGCAAATAACTTTTATCTTTCTTTTTATTATATTTTCTGGTACTGCACAAAATCTGAAATAATCGAAGCTTATCTCTTTTAGACAGCATTTTTTCTGCAGTAAAATCTTGCTGTGCCAGCTGCACCTCCTGCACCTTATTGATATCTACTATATACTTTACTTTTGTTTCTCCCAAAATAGACTTGCTTATACTATACTGCAAAAAAAGTATAAAGCAAAGACAAACCATCACAAGTACTATGACGATAATCGGTATTTTCCTTTTCTTTATATTTTTCATAAATTTTACCTCGTTATAAATCAGCCATCTTCATTTCCAATAACCATTTTTCAATTGCAATCGCAATTTATTGCTTAATGATTTTATTGAGCTTCGCAAAATAATCTTTCTTAGAAATCACTTTCACACCGGTATCATTTTTATATATAATATTATCTCCATTTTCATCATACATCATTTTAGGGTGAATTGCAAAACAGATAAAATTGGGACATATATAAGAATTTTACAAAAGTTTTAATTATACTATTACAACTCACCACCGTTCATTTCCTGATTAAATTTTCTTCATCATAGTCGAATTACAAACGCCAATTCTTCCTCTTTTAAGTCAGAAAAAGGGATGCCTATTTCGAAACACTTTCCTGTGAACATAAATATTGAACCATTGTAACTCCACTTTAATATCAGCCTTGTTATTTCGGTTTCTTTCTTTTCCCTGTAATCTTTTCTACCTCCAAAACATATACAAGTGTTCCGGAAATCGCCGCCGGATTAAAATAAACATCTTTTCCCATATGGTAATGAGCCATGATACTCTTTAATGCATCCATTTTTTCTTCTTCCTCAAGAATTCTAATACGCCCGCTGCCAATCACACTTTCATATGCCATAGTACAATAGCCTTTTTCCTCAAAATACTGAAGCTGATGCATACAATCCATTTCAAAGGATGCTCTGTTATCTTTTTTTATAAGATCTACTTTATAGCCTTCCAGTGCACTGTGAAAATACAGAATAACTTTTCCATCAACTATTTTCATTCCAAAATTTAACGGTAAAATATACGGATATCCATCATCATTAAGTGCCAATCTGCACACATCGCATCTTTTCATTACCTCTATTATTTCATTAAACTCTTTTATTTCTCGATTTTTCTGTCTCATATTTCTGCCTCAATATAATTTAATAAATAAACCATATTTTTTCCATTTTTGCAAGTTGTATTTTCTTTTTTCCCACAATCTTGGATTTACCTACGTGTTCCATCATCATGAAAATGTTTTTTCAAAGCTTTCTCTGTTGGATAAATTGATGCAATTAATATAATACATTGAATTGTCACAAGAATCACCCCGGCAATTCCAATCGTATTCTCATCACTATGGTATAACGGAATATGTATTAAAACAGAAGGGATAATCGTAAACCATCCTATTTTCCACCAAAGTTTTCCGCAATATTCATGCGCGAATTTCCATGTATCCATATTTTTCATAGAACGATTTGTTCTGTATCCCACTATACCATTGATACTTTTGGGACAATGTTTCCACATCATTCTTCCGGCAATGATCATAACTATGGGAATTATCAAATCACATATTAACATAAACCACCAAAACGACATAAAATCCACCTCCATAACTTGTAAATTACTCAAACTTCCCACCATATACCGCAATATCTATATCACTTCGTTCTGTATTTGTACCCCGTGCGCGGGAACCAAATAATACAATTTTGGTGACAGAATATTTGTGTGCCAAAAAAGAAAGTTCCCTCAATATTCGATCTGACAGATCATATTTCATATTCCGTGCCACCCCCTTATAATTTCAATGACGCACCCTATTTGTGGTATGGTTCACCGTAACGCCATTTCGGATTTTCGTTCCTCAGCGGAATTTTGAAAATTTTGTCCATCGAGGATTACATGTGTGAGTCAAGCTTTTACTTCGTCTTTTTTATAAAATCTTGAATAATAGTTAGAACAGTTTCAGAAAAATATATATTTCCTCCATGTTCGTCCCAATCCTTTATCTCATAATACTCCACGCTGTGATTGTTCTCTTCCAATTTTTTATATAATGTTCTACTATTTTCAACAGAAACAACAGGATCATTTATACAATGAAACATCAATACAGGTGGCAATATTATGTCTTCGCTAATTAAAGATGTACATGATGCTTTATATGCAATTTCTTCATTTCCCTCAATACTATCAATCCCTAGAAGAACTGTTGATGGTCGAACAGACATCCAAGATGGCAGTGGCCCATTGGCACAAATCAAAAGATCAGAGGATGCACTCTCTAAAATGACTCCTTTTACATTCGGCATTTCAATCATTCCACAAGCGTTATGTAACGCTGCCATCATAGCTAAATGTCCCCCTGAAGAATGTCCCATAAGATAAGCTTCTTTTATATCAAACGGAAGATCAAATTTTGTGATTTTTTCTGCAATGCACTCCATCGCATTTTTAATATCCTCTATCTGCGCTGGAAAAATTGCAATATCAGACTCACGAACCTCAATTGATACAATTGCAGCCCCTTTTTTCGCTAACTCTACGAGTTTTGGAATATCGTTATACATTTCTTGTTTGTGCCATGCTGCACCAGTAATATAAAAAATAACTGGGTATTTCTTTTCAAGTCCTTTTTTACTATATGGCATAATAACTTGCAAATGGCGTTTGCAATCTCCATAATCAAAATATTCCCAATTTGGGGAATACAACCATTCCAAATCATCAAATTTAACTTCTAATTCTTTCTTCATTATGTTCTCCTGTATACTTTCACTATATTGCTATTTTATTTCGTTGCATATTCTCTTTTACTAACCCAAAATATTATAACCAAGTTTTCATTTCTCCTGAATCACTAAATCCAAATTTCCAATATTTCTATTCCGCAATATAGCAAGCCAATTCAAGAGCAATATCAAAATGTCCTGCGTCATGCTGTGTATGTTTAACCTGATTTTTCTCATTCTAACCTGCCAGCAATTCCGAAGTTGCCTGTTGATACAATCTTTCAAAATCATCGGGTGACATATAATCGCAATGACTATGAATTCGTTTGG
>ERZ779840.142-NODE-142-length-98455-cov-3.921382_pt1 | contig 98455 bp, 48 predicted proteins | sample MGYA00511561_ERZ779840 | MGnify/ENA primary metagenome ERZ779840 (study PRJEB29588, sample SAMEA2162036) | human gut metagenome | biome: human gut; feature: human-associated habitat; material: faeces | place: Denmark | collected 2008/2010 ...
CGGCTGGGAACAGTCGGGGATCTTTTTTTATGGTTGTACCGGGAAAACCGGGGTGTTCCCGGGGAACACCCTTTAAATTTATGCAAAAATGACCAAAAAGTGTTATCCGCAAAAATGCACTCGCGGAAAGTGATACATACTGAACGGGAAAGCACAAAGGAGGAAGATGCATTTTGGAATTCACAAAAGAAAGCAACCAGTTTTTTAAGCTGTTCGTTTCCAAAAACGCGCAGTTTTATTATGAATGCATCATCCGGCTGATCGAGCGGTCCAAGGAGGTTCCGATCCTGTATGAACGGGATGCAAAGGAATTAATCATCCGCTGCTTCCGGGAATTCCAGTATGACCCGGAAACAGATGATGTGGAACCGGATGAGGAGAAAAAGCAGGAGAATAAAAAGAGTGCCCCGGCGGAGACTGCAGGCACGATCATCACGAGGTTCCGCAAATGCGGATGGTTAGAAAAGCGGGAACTCGGGCGGAACGGGGAAAATACGGTCACCGTAAGCGGCAGGTGCCGCAAGGTCATGGAAACGATCCGGCGGATCTTTGATGCGCAGACGGACGGGATGATCACCAACCACATCTTTTCCATGTATGAGATCCTGTACTCCGCACTGGAGTGGAAGGGCGGGCGGCAGACCAGGCCGTATGTCAATATCCTGGAACCGCTTACGGACCACGAATTTGACCTGCGGGAGGAACTGGCCGTTCTCCGTGACAGCATCAGCCGGATCATGAATGAAGTGTTAAAGTTGGACAGCGCGAATGGGCTCGGCGCCTATATGATGAAAGACGAGATCCTAAACCGCTTTTTCAGGGATTACTTCTTTATGAAAAAGGACGGTACCATCCCGGGCATGATCGCAAAGATCAATGTACTGCTGGCCAGGATCTCCATCGGGGACCTGCATAAGCGCATGATCGTGGACTGTTCCCTTTCCACGAAAAAAACATACGAAGAAGCGGAGGCAGTCGTGGATGCGCGCCTTTCAGAGCTGGAATACTTTTTAAACCACGGATACGACGAACAGATGGCCGTGATCGACGAGAAGATCGCTGCATATTACAATCTGTACGCTTCCAGGATCTCCATGATCCGCAATAACAGCATCAACACGCAGAATTATTTAACCAAACTTTTAATGATGTTAAAGGACATGCCGCAGGAAGAACGGGACCGGACACTGATGGATCTGTCGCAGAGCATGCAGCTTGCTTCCTACCGCCTGGTCGGGAAACGGTCCTTTGAACAGCGGATCCGGAAAAGGACGACCGACGCGCCGCCAGCGGCATTGATCGATTTCCAGGTGGGCGAAGATGAGATGGAACGCCTGACGGATTCCCTGTACGGCGTCACATCGGAAAAATACGGCATCGATGCAGCCAAACGCCATATCCGTGAGAAATTCCGGACGGGCAGGAGTGTGCTCTCCGTAAAAGACGAGCCGGTGGCCACAAAGGAAGAAGCGCTGATGATCGCATCCGCCGTGATCTTTTCTGGAGCGGATGATTTCCCGTATAAAGCAGAATTTGAAGATGGGAAGGTCACGGATCACGGCATCGCGGATATCACGGATTTCGTGATCACGCCTGATGAAGAAAAAATGGAAAACGAGGGAGCCGCGAACAGCGGAACGATTGCCAGTACAAAGGAAGAGGAGGACCCATATGCCAGCGATTCATTGTGAGATCAATATCCCGGAGACGGAAAGCCTGATGTTTAAGAAGGCGCTCCGGCACCTGTTCAACTCCACATTCGTGCTGCGGGAAAAGGAAGAAAAATTATACCGGTTCATCGCGAGGGAATCCAACCGGTTTGAGATCTCCCAGTACCTGCAGGTGATCGGTTATGACATCCTGGTGGAGGAAAAAGCCGGGGTCGCCATGCTGATCTTAAGCGAGCAGGATGAAGATGCGCAGGGACTGCGGAAGGCAAACATTATCCAGTTTACCCCGCTCCAGTACCACCTGCTCCTGGTATTGTGGCAGACCTATTTAAGCAGCCTCGGTAACGAGGACGGTACATTCATCGAAATGGGCGCTTTGGTCGACCGTTTAAAATCCTTCGGGGTGGAAGTAAGCGGACAGGAACTGCGTGCCGCATTGCGCCTTTTTAAAAAATACATGCTCGTTCATTTTAATGAGGATGATAAAGGGGAAGACGCAAAAATCCGCCTGTACCCGTCCCTGCAGTTTGGATGGGATATCCCGCAGTTTAAGACCGTAGCAGACGAAGCCCTGCACGCCGGAGAGGAAGATGAGCCGGAAGAGAATGAAACGGATACGGAAGAGGAAGATGCAAACGAGGAGGAAGATTCATGGTCATTTTAAAACGGGTACGGCTGGTGAATTGGTATGCTTTTAACCATAACACGTTCCCCATCGGACGGTTCACGCTGATCATGGGAAGAAACGGCAGCGGAAAATCGGTTATCCTGGATGCGATCCGGTATGGGGCATTCGGGGATACGGCATTTAATAAATCGACGGACACCCAGGGAAAGCGTACCCTGTCCACCTATACCAGGGGCTTCATGGATGCGACATCCAATACCTATATGCGCCCGGCGGATAAATACCCGGCCTTAACGACACATATCGCATTGGAATATTATGACGATTCTGCCATGGTCCCGTTCATCCTTGGAACACTCATTGAGACTGACAGCAAAAATACGGTCAAGACATGGCGGTATGTCCTGGAGGGGAAGACCATGCAGGATGTCAGCCATACCATAAAAGAAAACGGTACGGAGCGTCCGAAAACGAGGGAAGAATTAAAAAAGGAATGGAAAGTCCGTTTCATGGGGAATGAAGAAGGCCTGGAGGCATTCATGCAGATGACAGGCCTAAACATGACAAAGCTCCAGGTGCAGACGTTCTTAAAAAAGATCCGAGGGATCTTAACCTATAACCCGAAGTCCAGAATCGAACAGTTCATCAAGGAAAGTGTCCTGGAACCGAGGGAGATCCGCTTCGACCCGCTGGTACAGTCCATGGAACGTATCGACCGTTTAAACGGGGAATTATCCCAGATCGAGCGGGAAATCGGGGACTTAGAAGCAGTCACGGACGCGTCCGCCGCTTTTGAAAAGTCGGAAGCTATCGTGCGCCGGGACGATATCATGAATGCCTATAAAGACTACCATAACCTGGACGATGAGATTACGGGGCTTGCAAAAAAACAGTCCCAGATCAGCCAGCAAGTACGGGAATTAAAAGGAAAACTGGAGAAAAAGACCGAGGAAGAACGCGAGGTGGAACGCAAGATCCGCCAGCTGAACTTAAGCCTTGATAACATGGACTGCATGGAACCGATCCGCATGGAACAGGAACATCTGGAAAAACTGCAGGATGAAGCTTCCGCTTTAAAACGGGAAAAGGAACGGCTGGAACGCGCACAGACAGTTGTGAGCGAAGCCATGGCGGTCTTACAGGATGCTGGTATCCGTCTGACGGATGCGGATGTTTTAGCATCCCTTTCCTTAAAGCGGTACACGGAAACGGAAAAACGTCAGGCAGTGGAAACCATGCAGGAGCAGCTGACCGCCTACGCCGACAGCGTCGCCGGAAAGATGCTTGCGGCATCCGCAGCGATGGAAGAGAATGCGAAAAAGGTGGACGAAGCTGCTGCCATTATCCGCGACTGTGACAGAAAACAGGGCGGCTTCAGCCAGATCCCGCGTGCGTATATCGCCCTTCGGGATGAAATCAACGCGGAATATAAAAAACGCGGCATCCATGCGGAAGCGAAGTTCGCTTACGAATACGTACAGGGCCTGACGGACGAGACCTGGAGACCGGCACTGGAGACCTTTTTAGGGGCAAGGCGTTATACGATCTTGACAGACCCGGACGGGTATGATGTGGCATTCGGCGTCTTCATCCGCTCCGCGAACCGGAGTGCGCACTTATTCAACACAAAACTCCTGATGCAGGAAAAGATCACGGAGATCCCGCAGGCGGCTTCCTCCCTGTTACAGGTCCAGAACCCGGTGGCAAAGAAGTATTTCGCGTATTTCCTTGGGCGCATGAAGGCGCTTCCGACACAGGAGGTAAAAAAGGAGCGGAACGCCATCAGTAAAGAAGGCTGCGTATCCGTATCCATGGATACATATTTCCTGCCGCTTGAAAAGACCAGGGGGTTCCTGCTCGGACAGGCAGCCACGGAACTCACGAAGGAAAAAATGCAGAAAGAACTGACAGCCCGTATGCAGGAACGCGACAAGCTCGCAGGGGAAAAACGGGCTCTGGAAGAGAAACGGGATACTGCCAGAAGATACGCCAAAATGGATACATCCGTACAGTTTGATGCGGCATTCCAATATCAGGAAACGGTCATCAAGATCCGGGAATCCATGCAGGCGGTCGAGCAGTTAAAATATGCCCAGAAGCATAACCAGGATTTCACCAGGATGGAACAGGAGCGAGACCGTCTGGACCAAGAGATCATTCGCCTGCGCGATGAAAAGCAGCAGATCTATGCCCAGATCACGGACGCGGAAGCAAAGATCGCAGTTATCGGCACGAAGACGGAAGAAAAGCAGGAACAACTTGAACGCGCGGAAGACAGGGTATCTTCCTATGAAATGGCCTTCGATACGGAAGCAATCCGGATCTCCGATGAGTATGACGCCGCAGTGGAAGCGGGCAAAAAGCCGTCTGAACTGGTGCTCGGAAAAGCAGCCAGGGAAGAAGCAGTGGCGGAGATGACGGAATCTGAAGAGCAGGTCAAACAGTACCAGTATAACTACAATGCGAACTGGGGCATGGAAAACCAGCTCCCGGTCGGCCTTGATAAGTGCCCGCAGTACCTGGAGCGGAAGGAAAAGATTTGGATGGGCGATTTGCAGGATGTGAAGGCAAAGATCGCACAGCAGAAGGAAAAATACGAGTCCGATTTCCGGACAGAATTTGTCTTGCGGATCTATACCGCATGCGTGGACGCGATGCGGGAGATTACCCGGATGAACCATAAGCTTGCCAAACTGAATTTCAAGGAAAAATACCAGTTTGAGATCCTGTTAAGGAATGACGGGACGGATTTCGCGAAGATCATCCGTTATGCCCAGTACATGACGGACCGCGCTGAATCCGAAATGCTCGACCCGGGATATACGGAAGAAGATGTGGAAGAGATGGAGCAGGAGATCAAGGCGATCATCCGAAACATGGTGGAGAATGGGAAAGAGGAGACGATTGCTCAGTTTTCCGATTACCGTAATTACATGTCCTATGATATCCTGATCAATAATGCAGTCTTTAAGAATGCAAGGCTCTCCAAACAGACCTCCTATGAATCTGGCGCAGAGGTGCAGATCCCGTATATGCTGATTTTGTTATCCGCACTCCTCATCACCTATGATGCCAGGGAAGGATGCGCAAAATTGGTCTTCATTGACGAGCCGTTCGCGAAAATGGATCCGGGCAACGTAAAACTGATGCTGGATTTTATGAAGAGTCACGGACTGCAGATGATCTTCTGTGCGCCGGATAAGGTGGAACTGATTGGAAATGAATGCGAAGTTGTCCTGCCGGTCTTAAAGGTACGAGCAGACGTCATGAAGGTCGGGAGCATTAAATTCCACGAATTTGCCGTCTGAGTACCGTAAGATGCGATGACAGCCGCCGCCCATGTGGGCGGCGATCACTGGAATAGATAATGTATAAGTATCTGTAGGTAGTAGGAGGAAACAAAATGGGATATTCTTTGATGGAAGATTCGAAAGCAAAAAAGAAAACAGCAAAGTGGGCTGCTGTAGTAACCGCTGTAGTTTTGCTTGCAATAGCTGAGGCTGCTCTTATTCGTTCCATCTGGAGTGCTTCCGAATATGAGTCAAAATTAAATACAAAGTGGATACTCTGTAAGCACGAGATAACATTTTATGGAGTGACAACAAAGGAAAAAATACAACAGGAAATTTATCCGGGCCAGATTTTCGACGATGCCCCGGCCATATCAGTTGATCCAGCTGGAATGATAATCCTTCAAATCGCCATCCCAAAGGCTGAATTTCCCGAGATGCTTCCAGATGGCAAGAAATCTGATGACATGCAGATGGCATTTAAGCTTCTGAATGTCAATAATAAAGACTGGATGCTTATGGACTGCATAGAAGCAGAAACATGCACAACATATGTTTATGCGTGCAATACTGTGCAGGCGCCGAATACCATATCACCATCACTGTGTGCTGGGATTCAGTGCCTGCATGCAACGGAAAATAATGATTATGTGCAAGTAGGCGCGTGGGCAATAAGCAACGTCCAAGATTCCATAGTGCCGGAAAGTGGGCCGATCAGCAAAGAAACTGCAACCGTTGTGTATGAAAAATGGAAACAATTCCAGTGACGGAGGTATCAAGAAGCGAGCGAAAAGTAGAAATCCGCACCACATAAAGCCTTATCCGTGGAAATCCATTCGCCGCGTTCTCGTGACCTCAGTCATGCGTTAGGCAGATAGGTGTTTTTGCATCTTTGGAAGCTTTTTCTATGCTCTGATGACCCAAAAGTGTTATCCGCAAAAATGTCGTCTGGAAACATGTGCCATACTGACGGTGTAACGAATTTTGGAAAGGAAGCTGCGGCATGAACTTTGTATTCCAGACATCTGTAAAGCTTCCCACCGTTTCCGTTAAAGATACCTGTATCCTGGCAGTGGACTTAGGCTTTCCAGGAACGGAATCCAACCGGATACCGGAAGCTCGTAACTTTAGTCACAAGAGACGACTTCACATTCCGGATGACTGAGAAGACTGGCATGTTGCTGGAGAAACAGACAGCAAATTGGAGGTATAATAATATGATCCATGCGATTTGTGATTTTTGCGGGAAAGATTGTGATCGGACTGCGACTTTGTTATCCATGACACCATTTCAGAATTTTGCAAGGTATCATACCGATCATGAACCATACGGGAGCAAGGGCAAGACACGCAGCTTTGTCATCTGTTACGAATGCTGTAAGAAGCATCATTTGCCTAATCCGTATGAGACTTATTCAGGCATTACAAAACAGGAGGGACATTATGAACGATGTCTCGATAATTATACGGATTCAGATCTTTTGGATGATAAGAAATATGACAAAAGGTTTGAGCATTAATGCTCTCCCATACAGATCCGGTTTCCGGGTCTGTTGTTAGTTTGCAATAGATAATCAAGATACCATCTGACTGGATATATGGAGAACTGGACAAGCCAATTGCTCACAATCCAAGAACGGAACCACGCAAAAAGAAAGGAAATCATGTTGTTTAAATTTTTTGTAGGGCAGACGTTATTCTGGCTGCTCCTGGGAAAGACGCTGAGGATCGGGTCCATGCTGGAGTTCGTCCGGCTGGTAACGGAGGTGCCAAGAAGCGAGCGGAAAGTAGAAACCCGTACTACATATTTTACTTTTATCATGGGCATCATGGCCGGATTCGACGGGGTTTCCGGTATGGTGGAGGTGTACCAGTTCCGCCCGCATATGGCGGTATCCTGTTATTCCTGGTATACCGGGATCTGCGTCGGGCTGTACCTGGCGGCCGCCATCGCGGGGGTTGTGGGAAGGGCGGTGACGGAACGCCGGATGCCATGGAAAACATGCGCAAGGGTTTGCTGTGGGTCTGCCGCATACCTCGGGATAACTGCTGTAGTGTACGACTGGTTCCGGCGCCAGATACGGACACCACAAGAACCAATCGTATACAACACGATCAGCGACACGATCACATCCACAGCGCGTGACCTGCGTGATCCGGGTACCTGGGCCGGCATGGCGGTGCTGGTGGGAATCGTATTCGGACTTGCCTGGCTGTGTGGTATCTTCCAAAAAAGAGAATAAGATGTCTTGCGAATTGCACCCCGGTCATCGTACCGGGGCATTTTTATGTCAAAAATATGACCAAAAAGTGTTATCCGCAAAAAAGGCAGAAAAGGAAACGTGCGACATACTGAAGGCAGTTCATAAGAAAGGAGGGGCTACATGTTAAGGGCAACACACCTGGCGGTCGGAGTAGCGGCGGCGTTAGCGGTCCTGCAGCCGGATAACCTTTTTGAATGCCTGGCAGTCACGGGGATCGCAGCAGTCGGTTCTGTGATCAGCGATATTGACGCGGATCAGTCAAAAGTAAGACGGGAAGCAGACCTTATGTTAGGCATCGGGGCTGCCGTTCTGGCCGCTGTGATGATCGCACAGACCAGGTTCCACGTCGACCTGACCAAATACTTAAGCGGGAACCAGACCCTGTCGGAACGCAGTGTGACAGCGGGTGTATTCATTATCTTATGCGTGATCGGAAAGATGACGCCGCACCGGTCATTTATGCATTCCCTGGCTGCCGGAGTGATTTTCACCATGGTCACATACACCATGTTCTCCAAACAGGCGGCACTGGCATTCATGATCGCATTTATGACACATATCCTGCTGGACCTGCCAAACTGTAAGGGGATCCAGCTTTTCTGGCCGATCCCGGGGCATCATTGTTTCAAACTTTGCGCCTCCAATGGATGGGTCAACCGGATTTTATGCCTGGCTGGAACGGTCATGGCTATTAACCTGTTTACCGGCTTTGCCGGGATCAGTATTTTCAGCTGGATTATTAAAAAATAATAAGGAGAAAACGATGGGCCACAAAGAATGTATGTATCACGACAACGATGCGCTCTTATACGCAGTCGCAAAGTTAGGAGAACATGATGTCATCCTGTCTGCAAGAGAAACAGAAATGTATGACGAATACTTAGGATACGCAAAAAACGGGGATAAGGAACTTTCCATCGACGTGGATTCTGCGGAACCCGAGCCGTACTCTATCGTATACGGCGGTCTGATGTTCGCGGATGGAACGTTTGATGATATCAAGGATACTGTTGAGAGCTTAAAGGGAAATGCACTGCTTGATCTTGACAGAGATAAGGACGAGCTCGCGACATCCTGTTATGACGATATCGCATTCTTCCCGGAACACAAGAGGGCTGACAATTGCATCCCATTTGCAGCTCTGATGCACACGACGCACCCATTCGACAATGAGGACGTTTCTATAACAATGTTTCCTTACTACGGGAACCTCTATGTCTGGGAGTGCATGGTGAATCGGAAGTTCCTGCTTGCCTGCAGAAAGAAAGTCGCGGTGGGAGAGAACGTCACGCCTAAGAATTGGAAAGATCAGATCAACAAGAATGAGCTTATCGTAGCATACAATATTTCAGGCATTTATACAGGCCAGGTAGAGGACAATTAACCAAGACCCAGTCATGATGTTAAGCCAGAAAGCTCCAGGGGCAAAGCCCCGAGATAGGCTGATATCCATTGCCCGCCGGCAAAAAGCAGGCAGGATTGCAACAACATGCACACAAACATACATACCGAAAAAGGAGAAACGGTTATGTTTATCAAAAATTCATTGCCACATAATTACAGAAAAAAATACACGCGCCCGTTCGGTTCGAATCGTGCAGACGATGCCAGTAATTTCCTCGTGTCTGAACATCTCTGTGTCGGGCATGGAGCATTAAGGAATGACAACGCTTTCGTGATCGGAGGACCGGGGACCGGATTCGGAACAGCGATCGTGAGACCAAACCTTTTGCAGGCATACGGATCCTATATCGTGAGAGATTCCGATGTGACACTGGCGCTGACCGGAACGTTTTTAAAAAACAAGGGATACCGTGTCCGTATTTTTGACCCGGAGCATCCGGCGGATTCCCATCATTATAATCCGTTCCACTACATCAAAACAACCGCAGATGCAACATCCGTAACGAGGTTCTTAACCGGTCACAGGCAAAAAGACCACGCAGACCCATTTCTTGAGCTTATGAAGCGACGGACCTTAGAATCCATCATCCTGTATCTTGTCTACCATAAGCCGGAAACAGACCGGAATTTCCGCACAGTTTCTCGTCTGTTGGACAGCCTTACAGAAGAAAACGGGGAACTGGCAGGGGCGATAACCGCACTGAAAGAAACGGATCCGGACGACCCATGTGTGGGCTGGTACGTTGTTTTCACCGGAGTTGACCAGCATATTCGGATGGAAGTGATCGAGGATGCAAGAGCCGACCTGATGCCATTCTGTTCCGAACACATGCAGATCCTGACCGCAGATGATGATCTGGACTTGGAGCTCATGGGAGATACCAGATGCGCACTGTTCCTGCCGGGCGACCGGTCCACAGAGACGCACCCAATCCTGTCCCTTCTGATCATGCAGGCATGCGATACCCTGTTCCGCCACTCCGAGGCGCAGCATCGAATCCCCTTAGCTGTCCCGGTGCAGATGTTCCTTGCCGATTTTGGTAAGATGACACCACTTCCCAACTGGTACCGGAGACTGACCGTTATGAAGAAATATGACATTTCCTGCGTCATGTGCGTAGATTCCATGGAGGAAATGAGGCATGCTTACCCGCTCGACTGGGAGTCTACTATTGGAAGCTGCGCCATGGAGATCTACCTGGGTTTCCACGACGTTACAACCAGCCAATATATTTCACAGAAACTGGGAAGCAAACACGGTCTGCTTCGCAAAAAGCCAGTGATGACAGCAGATGAGGTACGGGCGATGCAGAACGGATGGGTCCTCTGCGTGATCCAAGATCATGGGTTTTCTTATGACAAACGCTACGACCCGGAACATCACCCGAATGCAATGTATTCAGGCAGCTTCCGTGATGTGAGCAGGCAAAAATACTTGTACGACTTCCATACGGAAAATATCCAATGAGGCAAAATAAGAATAACCAGAAGGAGAGAAGATTCCGAATTACCAGCTTTTCCGGAATCGGTATTTTCAACCGGATTATCAAAAAATAACGAAAGGATAGAAGAAAAATGAGAAAAAGATGGATGATCGGCATCCTGTGCGTGGCGTTAGCAGCGTCAGCATCCGGATGTGCAAAGAAAACCGGCCATGATGCGGCCGTAGCCACACAGAAAGCAGAGGATAAATCCGGGATTGCGTATTTTATGACCGGACGAAACACGTACCAGGATGCGGACGGGAACACTAAGACAAATTTCCGCTTCTTAATTGAAAACCTGGATCCGGAGGATCTCGGGTGGACGCATGCCGTTATCGGAAAGGAAAAAATAAAAGCCGGGGATAAGACCGTGGAAGTCTACTCCCAGTACTTAACCGACCAGTTTCGGTTTGTCAACGTGACTTTGGATGGCGATATACAGCCGGAGGACATCACCTATGAAGCTGGGGACTTAAAGAACAGCGAATGGCACGAAGCCGGGGAAGATGAATATAAAGCAGTCGGCATGATCGAGGAAAACGGGAACCTGTACCTGTTCAATGGTTCCGGGAATTCCGTCGGACGTTCCGGAGACCGGGCATTCTGCACTTGGTTAGCTGGATTTACCTGTAATACGGTCAATGAGGACGGTACACAGCCGCAGATCACATCCGCGGACCATTTTGCCGTTATGGATGCCCAGGGAAATCCACTTGGCTTAGTAAACGGGGCAGTGTCAGAGCCGGAACTGATCGCAAATGAATATGGCGTGGAAGTGGTTATTGAGGCGAGTGACAGCGCGGCAGTTAACTTTGCCGTCGACCATGCCGGACTGGTCTTACGCCATACATCCGATAATGGCGTCGTGACCGATATCACACTGGAAGAGCCGGTAGAAAGCAGCGGACCGGTAACGGAGACAACAACCGGAACAGAAGCAGAAACAGATGCCGGAGAAACATCTGGGGCGGACACAACAGCAGACTCTGAGGATCATGCAGAACAGTCAGAAGAGACCGAATCAGAAGAAGATGCTGCATCAGCAGATGAGACAGGGCATGAGGAGGCTTAAGATGGGAAAACAGTATTCCGGATACCGTACATTCAAATCAAGGACAAAGGATCTTAAACTGCCAGCCAAATTAGCCGTGGTCCTGTTTTTAATCGTCCTTATCCGCATCGGATCTTCATACCCGCTGCCATTCGTCAACGGGGATTACATGCGCGGACTGCTTGGCATGCAGGGGCTCGCATTCTTAAATGCCATGACCGGTGGCTCCATGCAGCAGATGTCCTTATTTGCGCTTTCCATCAGTCCGTATATCACGGCATCGATCATCATGCAGCTCATGACCGTGATTTTCCCGGGCATTGAGGAGATGCAAAAGGACGGAAAGACCGGACAGGACCGTTTTAAAAATATTACCAGGATCCTGGCTGCTGCCTTATCCGTGCTGCAATCGGCAGCCATGGCAGTCGGTCTCGGCGCAAAAGGACTCTTAATCACCTACACGCCGACGACCGTGCTGATCGCGACCCTGGTATGGAGTATTGGCGGTGTGATCCTCATCGGGATCAGTTCCTATATCGATTGGATGGAGATTGGAAACGGCATTTCCATTATTCTCTGTGCCAACATCCTTTCCACGTTCCCGTCCGATCTCTTCGCAATCCGCGATGTGTATCTGACAAATCGCCTTCCAGCCGTTATGGGAGTGAATGTGGCTTTAATCACAATGGTGTTTTTAGCCGTGATTGCAGCCTGTGCGGCACTCTACATGACGCAGAAGGAGATACCGGTCGTCAATTCCAGAAAGCTGGCCGGGAGTGTGAATAAATCCACATTCCCGATCCCGTTAAACACCTGTTCCGTCATGCCGGTCATCTTTGCAAGCTCGATCATCAGCATGCCGCTGATCGTGGTCCAATTTTTAGGAAAAGGAAATGACGGGATCCTGATGCATATCGTAAAAGGCTTAAGCAGCAATGAATGGTTCAAATTAGAGACGCCGCAGTACAGCGTGGGAGCTCTGTTTTATTTCCTGCTCACGACATTCTTTACGTATTTTTATCTTGAAATCGGATTTAACCCGATGGAGATTGCGGACAATTTAAAAAAGAGCGGGGCGACGATCCCGGGTATTCGTCCAGGCAAACCGACGGAGGAATATATCCGTAAATGGAGTGTCCGGATTGCACTGACCGGAAACACCATTACAACAGCACTGATCTTAGCCATGCATGCGGTCTGCAATAACAGCGGAATGGGAACCTTAAGTATTACGGGCACCTCTATTATCATCCTGGTCGGCGTAGTTGTTGAGGAAAAGAAATTATTCGCATCACTGCTTGCAGTCAATAAATTAAGATACAAAAGGAAAGGAAGCCTGATCCATGCGTAAAGAAAAGAAAGAGAAAAAAGAAAAGAAAGTCTGGGGAATTAGGGAACTCGGACTGACCTATCCGAAAAGAACGGATGTGGTCAAAACTACTGCCCTGACAGCCGGCATCATGTTATTTGGCGGAGCATTCATTTTTATCATTGATACGGCAACCATGTATCTGTTTGCTGTTATGGGATAACAGCAATAAAAAATTTTCCAACAAAAACTGTGCGAGTCATCCAAAAGAATGCAGGGCTGGTATATATGCATAAACAGTAGGCGGTGTAAAGCCGCCTTTCTGTTTGGTATATTATGTCTTCACGGTTAAAATCGCGAGTATTGATACGCCCGTTATATAAACATTTTTCTAAAAGGAGCGAAGATATGGCACGTAGAAGAAAAAAACAAGAAAGTAAGGGATGCAGCTTAATTATATTGTGTTTTGTTATGATAATGATCGTGTTTGGTGCTGTTTCTCCTTTGCTTTTTTTGATAGAATTACCGGAAAGAGTCGCTATTATTAACTTTGTAAAGGATAATGCAGTTATCATCACAGTCATTTTATCCATTGTAATATTAGCGATAATCATTTATACAATTCACAGCAAAAAAATTGAGAAGCAACGCGGAGCTCTTATGGATGAAATTCTTGATCATCTTAATCTTAGTAATATTGATGACTTGGTAAAAGGATTTGATGACCAAGTGATCGTCAAAAGCAAACAGACACTTCAAAATTATGATGAAGCTAGATATCTAAGAGAACATGATAATCTTGAAGATGTAAAACATATTGCATTAATCCGCCAAAACATCAAAGAAGATGTTGAAAATTTTCTAAAAAATAACGAATTTATGCAAAGACCGCAATATGAATATGTCGCAGACTGGCTTGGTGATTATCTTTTACTTACGGATGGATATAGAGTGAAAATTGTCTATATTACTTCTGCTGGCAATCACAGAGGCGAAAGATTTATTGAATACTCACTCCCGGCAGTTACAAAATTTGAGGAGCACCCAGAGTATTTGATGACAAAGGGCGAATATAATAAAATGCTTAAGCAACAGAAAAAAGAAGCCCTCGAACGTCAGAAACACAATTATTATGACAAGGTTAATTCTATTATTGATTTTGCTAATGGCTCAAAAGATAACCTTATCGTTAAATCAAGAATCAAGATGCTCGATGAATTAGTCCAACAGTTATTCGATAGAACCATTAACAGCATACAGAAGATCAAACAAATTGATAGTGATGAATGGAAAATGCTGGACAAATTTATTCATGATATAGAGAGTAAGGTTCAAAAGATTGTTGATGATGACAATAAGATTAGTCAGTATTATGCATCAGATGATTTCAAGCAGATCAAAGACACTTGCACTTCCTTAAGCGTTTCACGTAAAGAATTTAATGAATATATCGAAGAAAAGGCTCAGTCCATTTCAAAGTTGTTCGGCACAAGAATTGTACGAAATGAGACACAGCATGAGGATACTTATAACTATATCAGAGTTTATAGGAAGAGCATCACTCCCTTCACAGCAGAAGTATCTTCATCGGTTTTTGGAAGCGCAGAAAACAACCCAATTGGTTATATTATAAAATGTTTCTATCAGGACAAAAGCCAGTACGAGGAGCAGATTCAAAAGCTAAGGATTCTTATTGAAGAGCTGGAGACTTTAAAAGAAGCGAAATCTATCATTGAGAACTACAAAAAGGATTACGATCAGTATATTCAAAGTGTTCCGGATTACGTTCTGAAAAATGATGAAGACGGATTTTATTCAAGATTAGGTCTCGCCATCATTGATGAATCGGTCTTAAACGTTGAATATAAATTCACTTACACCAGCAATGGCGGCATGGCACAGCGTTCCTTCACGGTTCCCATGAATGAAGAGAATATTATAGAGCTGATCAATCAGTTAGAAAGTAAGTTATCAAGAGAAGCGCAAACCAAGGAACAGCGTGCTCTTATGACGACTAAGTTACGTGCTTCCATCAAAAAACGTGATCATTACACATGCTGCCATTGCGGTAATTCTACATATAAAGAGCCAAATCTGCTTCTTGAGGTCGATCATATCATACCAATATCTAAAGGCGGCTTAACGCTTGAAGAAAATCTTCAAACGCTTTGTTGGAAATGTAACCGCTCAAAGGGCGCGAAAATAGTGTAAAGAAACCACGTATTACCGCGTAACCTTTATATAAAAACAGCGAGGAAACATAACTCCCCGCTGTTTTTTAATGTCTCAGAGTGGGTGTTCCCCGGGAACACCCCAAATAATCCTTAATTGTTATCGCCGGAAACCAACAGACCGCGGTGTAAAAGCTCATTGACCCAGCGCTGTTCCTCAACCGTATAGACGTAGGAACCGTCCGTCGTCTGGAACTGCGGACGCACGAACTCATCATACGCTTTCTGTGTAACCGGCAGCTTAAGTTCCGGATCCCGGACCATGTGCATGCCAAGGTCATAAGAGCGTTTCTTTTCCGCGTCCGTGATAAGCGGGAATTTGCCAGTCAGTTCATGCTCGCGGGTGATCATCCGGAGTTTGCCGGAAATGATAATGGACGGATCCAGATAATATGGACAACTGCAGGTTTGTGTTGCCTCGTCGCAGACTAATCCGTTAAACATTTCCGGATGTTTATTCATCAGCGCTTCCGTATCAGAGTATAAATCAGGGATAAAGTGATAGCGTCCCCTTTTCACGCCATTATACTGTACAACGGACGGTTTGTCCGTTGCTTTTGTTTCCTGAATCGCACCGCGGATATCATCCGCACGGCGCATCTTTTTCATGCCAGCCGGAAGCTTGCGAAGACGCGGTTTCTGGTTCTCTTCGTACTGAAGACTCCGTAACGGGTCCACGAGCAGCCCCTGTTCGCGCAGATACTGTTCTGCCTCATGTCCCTGACGCTTAGCCGGGGTATAACTGTAACCCATGTATGGATCACCTGCTACAGATGACGGTTGATCGGCACAGACGGAAATATGGATACCACCGTGAACATCCGGCATCCTCAATTCCGAGGAAGCGGAATCAATGATCGAACTGTGGTCATGGATAAAGGAATAATCGATCGCCATGGAATATATGATCTCATCAATGTCAGCCTTATCCTCCAGCTTGCAGACGAGAACCAATTCTACAGAGTTACCGTTACAGAGGATAGGATGAGTCGCAAACCGGATCCCGGATTCCTTTAATCGAGTCAGATACTCATCACGCGGCAGGCAGTAGAAGAGATAACACTCTCCGGAATGGACCAGGTCCAATGCCCATTGTTCTTCTTCTGCAGTGAAATACGTATTGATAAATGCGTAAAGGTATAAATATTCGACGAAATGTGCCAATTTGGCAGGATAATATACCAGCTGGTCATTATACAATTCCGCAACCTGATGCGCATAGGACGTCTGAAAGTTTTTGATCGTGGAATCATATAGGATTTTTTCGTCACATAAACGGTATGGGATCTGATGCAGGTCCAACAGACGTAAAAAAGCGTCGAGTAGGTGGGTGTGGATCCAGCCATGTTCCAAGTATGGATTGAGTGAATAATCTTTGGTGTAGGCAAACAGCCGCTTCTCCCATTTTTCTGGATGATGAAGATATTTTTTGTCCTTCATGGGATCCGAACCGACGCAATAAATGCTGTTGGCATAATCAACCAGTTTGTAATTCCGATCCGTCGGACGAAGGGAAATCTGCGTCATGCAGCTGTATAAAAACTGCTGTTTTAACTGATTCCATGCCTTTTCCTGGGTCGTTCGATAACGGGCATCGTTTATTTCCGCATAGCAGACAGCCACATGGTGCCCAAAGCCGCCGCCCCAGTCAAAATACTCCGGCATCGGATGGTGAAATCTTTTTGCCAGCTGATGTATCGTTTCCAACCGGTTCATTTGTTCAAGAGCCAGAGAAAACGTACTGTTCATGCCACTGCAGGCAAGTAAATCGCTGGAACCGAGGCTGATGACGTTATACCGCCTGCGAAGAATGGTAAAATTGTGAGGGTCAAACAGGCGGTGCTCCGCATTGTATTCGTCCGTCGCGTATAGCCGTGTAAAAAGCTCGGTAAATGCGCCGGTTTCGATGAGCTCTTTATCGTATCCAAACACGAAAAAAACACAGGAAATGCCAACGAAAAAGGAACTGTATAAGCCGCGGTCTGCAGCGATCTGCGGTAAAGCCGCCAGTTCCGGCGTATTGCGAAACATACATTCACAGGCACGGGAGCCTTCAACTTCGCGTGTAATCATATAGGTACCTCCATAAAAATCTATCAAACATTGTCGTAACTCCTTCTTTATAAAAATATTATACGAAATTTTCCCGGAAAATCCAATTTTTACCGCAAAAAATGCATCCGGAAAAATCAAAAGGATCTGACATACTGATAGAAGCCACATATCCATTCGGGATAGATGTAAGTAAGGAGGTCGGCAGATGGCATTAGAAGAGCAAGGGATGAGCAGTTTCATGCGGTCAGGCATGTTCAGCCTGATGGGATTGTTTGAGATAATCCCAGCCCTGCAGGAAATTCGCCTTGAAAAGAAATATAACGAAGAAAAGAACGCCCGTGAGAAAGCAGCGTTCCATCCGGAGGTCATCGCAAGATACGGCCAGCGTAATCCGATGGGATTATTATGGGCAAACCAGGATACCATTGATCTGTTCCGGCAGCGGTTAATCGCCAAGGGGATCCCGTTCGTTATCGTAAGTGCGGCCCAGATCAAAAGTCCGGATATCCATCCGGGCGGTCCGTTCGTGTTTGTGGTGCGGGATATTGACCAGGAACGTGCTGCAAAGATCCTGCAGGATATCATAAAGGAGCTGGAACAGGAACAGGATGGGCGGGAGCAGGAAGAGGAAGAGGACCGCGAAGAAGATTACGAGAGGGAGCGCACAACGGAAGACGGCACAGGCCCATCCGACGAGGAAGAAAAAAAGCCGGATCAGGAAGGATCTGAGGAAGAACCGCCGGTCCCGGATGATACGGAAGAAAGTCAGGACGATAAGGCTAAGAAAGAGAAAAAGAAAACAGCGAAACAGAAGCCAAAACCAAAGCCAAGGCCGCAGAAACGGTCGTATCAGGACTCCCACGTCATCACACAGGAACAGATTCGGCGCCAGATGGATGATATCCGTCAGCTTGAGATCGAGCGCCGCGCATTGGACCGTGAGCGGTTATTGCAGCGGGAGTCTGCGGATTATTATAAAAAACGTTCCGAATTAAAGGAACAGGAACGGGAAAGCCGCCGCCGGGATGAAGCTGCGCACGAACAGCGGATCAAGGAACTGGAACGCCGCGTGGAAGAGCACAGAAAAATCACGGAGGCCAGGAACGATAAATTCTCCAGCCAGGGCTATACCGGCTGGCGCGACTTTGCCGCGGATGCCCAGGAAAAAGTCAGACAAAGCAGCGATGATGAATTAAAAAACGGCGCCTGCTACCGTGACCTGGCAGCAGACGATTATTTAAAGAAACAGGGATCCGGGGAAACTGCATCATACCGCGCTTACACACAGGAAGAACGCATGGAACACCTGGATCAAAAATACGGTGCCGGAAGCGAAACGAAGATCCAGTTAAACGGATATGCAAGAGACCGGGAAGCACTGGAAGTTGCAAGGGAACGGGAAGAAATCGCAAGGGCCCGTGACAGATACGCGGAAGCCGTACGGGAAAAGCGGACAGATGATGCAAAAAGATACGATACGGAATACCGGCAGGCGTGCGAACGGAATAGGGTAGACGCAGAAAAAGCAAAAACCTGGGATGCGGAAAAACTGCGCGCGGAACGGGAACAGCTGGAAAAAAGTGTTCAGACACGGTCGGAGTACCTTGATCAGCACAAAATCAGTGGGTATCGCGAATACGGCGAAAAAGTAGCAGAAGGTGTCCGTACGGCCGGTATCGGAGTTTACGCAGCCGACCAGTCACATTCCATGCCGGAACCGGAAAGGATCACGGATGCGTCCGGACACCAGCTGCATGATTTTCAAAAAGCAGTCTACAGCGCAAAAAGACAGGAAAGCCGCGCAACTGAAAAAGACTGGGTCACGAAAGAAGAGCGGTTAAAGCCGCAGCAGACATACCAGAAGGTTGAACGCCAGGCAATATATGGCACCACAGTCATGCCAGGTTCGGAAGCACACAGGAAGATCTCATCCGGTACCGCTTACACCATGACCTGGAAACAGGTCCAGAGTACCGTCAACGCAGAGACAGCCCGTGCTGCCATGGAAAATCCGGATGCCGTCATCAGGCAGAGGAACCCGCAGTACGGAGGCATGATTGCAACGTCCGTAAATGCATACAATAACCAGACAGCGTACCGGTTCGAGCGGGATCACGGAATGTCATCTTCCAGCGCGCCCCTGGCACCGGATACACCGGTCACGCAGAAAAACACTGTCCCACAGGCCGGCGGAGCGTTCCACGTAACCCCCGGGATGGAGCCTGTCAAACCACAAAGCCTCCAAGACCGCAATGAAAGTCAAGATGGAATTGGAGTACGCTCCCAAGAACGTTCAGAGAAGCAAAGAAATTATCTACGCATCCTAAAAGCTAGATCTGCGGCAGAAAACGGTTCCAAAACGGCAGCACTTGATAAGGATATGTATAAAGTCCGCACCCGTAACCAGTTAGCCAAAGCAATCAATAGCCGGTATTTCACCATGGCAGTTACCTCCGGAGTCGGTTACGTGCTCCGCAGTACCTACGAAGGCACGGAGGCTGCGCCGGCGATCGACAAACTGGAAAGCGCAGTCCACTTTGGAAGTGTGATTGCGAAACAGAAGATCATGCAGACTGGAATCCGGGCATTGGAAGAAGAAAACGTGATCGTCCAGAGCTCTAAAAACGCCCTTCTGAAAGCGCGGACAAACATGGCCATGCGGATGGATAAGGAGGAACTGAAAAAATACGCAGACCAGTTGAATATCTCTGCGAAACAATTAGAAAAAGCCCAGACCGATGCCCATAAAATGGAAACGCTCCTGCAGCTCAGCATGACAAACCGCAACATGACAAAGGATGATATGCTGGAAATGGCGCATGCCTTCGGTATCGCCGGAAGCCTTGCCAAGGACGGTATGTTTACAACGAAAGACGGAATGGATTTCCTGACCAAGATGAACAGCGGTCTCATCACCTCCGCCCAGCAGGCACGTGCACTGGAAAGCACCATAGCGTCCATGGATTTCGTGACGGCGGCGACAAGTGCGGAAGCGTTCTTAAAAGCAGAAGGGGATCTGGACGCGGAAGCCTTTAAAAACATGTTAAAACAGCATGGCTTTACGGATGAGAGCATCAAGGGTCTGGAGGGCAAATGGGGCGATAAAGATGCCCTGTTAAAAGCAGTCCAGGCAGAATGCGCTGGAAAACAGGCCATGGCAAAGGCGTTGTTGGGAGGAAACCTGGATCCGGCAACGCTCCGGGAACTGCTTACAAAAAATGGGGTTAGTCAGGACTTGATCGACAAACTCGGCAAGAATTGGGCGAAACAGGCGGATGTTCTGGAGGCATTATCAGGTCTTGGCATATCAAAAGCAGATATGGCGCGCCTGGCAGGTGCCTTTAAAGACATACAGCTGCAGGACGCTTCTGCGGCGTTTGGCATGATGTTAGAATTAAACGGAGGCCGGGTTACGACAGAGTTCCTCCAGATGTTTGAAGATAACGGATTGTTAACGGAAGAATTATCGGAATTTCTGGCTGCTGGCGGCCGGCTCGAAGATATTAAACTGGAAGATCTTAAAAAAATGATCCCAGCCGGGGATCCGAATACGATCGCCGAGATGATCTCCAAAGGAAGCATGCAATGCGCGGTCAAACAAAGAATCCAGGATGCCAGTGGAGCCAGTTTTAAATTCAGCTTGTTCGGATTGGCCAGGCACCTGCGTTCCCTGTTATTAAAACTTGGGAAAAGCACAGACGCCGCGAACGGGTTCAATATGGTCACTTCCTATGTCACGCGGATGTACATGGTCACAAAAATCAGCTACCGGTTGTTATACAACGGACTGTTTAAGCACCTGCACAAAATGGGAATTGGTCCACTAAAACTTATCAACGAGAATGTCCTTGCACATCCGATGAAAGCACTGACAAATAAGATGACGGGCGGAATGACACACCGGATGGCCAGCGTGTTTTCCAAACCACTGCACCGACTTACGCATAACCGTGTAGCAAGGTTTGCAAACCACGTCATGCATCCGGGCAGAACCACATATACGCTCATTAACAAGCTGTTTATAAAGATCTTCCATAAATCACTCGGACAGACGTTACTTGGAAGAATCGTAAAACAGGCAACCGTAAAGATAGCAACTTTCATTAGCAGCGGTGCACTGGCAACCCTCTGTTTCTGGATAGTGGTAATTATCATCGCCTTAGCCATTTACGAAGGTATTGATACAGACAGTGGAGATCGTGCTGCCGATTCTTATTCTGCAGCTTATGTATCCGCCGCGGACGGCAAGGACGCATTTGCCCAGGAAGTTATTGACATGCTGCGCGGATACACGGATGATTTTATCGATGAGATCAACAACGCAAAATACAACCGTGGCATGTATTCCACTATGATTGATTACAATACGAATGAAAGCGTTGGCAACTATGAAAACGGTGCATACCGGATCGTGTTCCGCGGACCGGATGGGGAGCCAATTGAAAACATCAGGGACGTGGACTTAAATAACTCAAAGGATATCATCTCCATGGCTTCCGTATTTATTCCAACGGTCTTCAATAAACCGGATGAGGACGCAACCAGCGAACAAAAGGAAGCTTACGAGAAAGATAAGGAGCATTTTAAAGATTACTGCAGTTTCTTATGGGCCGCATCGCACCAGATCTCCATTGAGGAGTACCATCCAGGTAATGCAACAAATGAGGATGCAGATGATACATCCGGACTGGAGACAGACGCAACAACCGGTAAATGCAAAATGGATTACGCCATGTTCGGGGACCAGGGTGCCGGTGTCAACTGGTGGCTCGGTACGGGTATGAGCACAAGCACATACAAGCAGTGCAAGGCGGAGGCAAATGTTGCAAATGGAATCAGTTACGAAGACACAGACTATGAAACCCCGCATACCTGCGTGGAAAAACCGTTAGCGGATCCATGCACGCACGGGCACTGGATTACAGAAAATGTCGCGTATGTGCATCAGGCATGCCGTGGGCATCACAGACGCGATGACTCCGATTATACATGTGCGGAAGTTGGTAAGGACCCATGGTGCGTCCATGACAATGTTTACCGCAGGATCTGGGTGTGCGACGGGCATATGGGCGCAGTCGTATATGTCACGATCGGAAAGATTTCCAGAATGCCAAACTTTGGCGCGGCTACAGACTGGGATTTCTCAAGTGCTGAATCATTCGGCGGTTACGGAAGCGGCGGATATGGTATTGGTATCAACGGCACAGAAGAACCGTTTACGGCACAGGGATACCCGGAGCTGACGGATCAGCAGTTAAATTATCTTGCCGGCATGTGTGTCAGCGAACAGGGCGCAGCAGCGACCAATCCTGTAACAATGCGATATCAGGCGTCGCTGATGGCGAATGTCTACGAACTGTACGCAAAGAGAAAGGGCTTGACAATTTGGCAATATCTATCCTTGCCAGGAGGAAAGGGCGGGTCTGCCATTAATGGTGTCCGCGGATGGTTTGCGAAAACGTCCCATGACAGAGCGTGGACGAATTCGCGAGCGGTTTCTGATGAATGCAAGGAAGCCATTAGAGATGTCCTGGTGAATGGAAATAGAATCACGCATGCGAATGAACAGGGAACCCTTAAATCAGGATTTGTAAAAGCAGTCTACAACGGGCAAACCTATACAGGGGATGACTTGTTGAGGTCGGAAATCTGGGTTCCGGGCGAAACTTTGATCTATACGTCCGGAGGACAGGAATGTATTTTCCTTGCAATGCCAGGCGGAGCTCCAGGCCAGGTTGACCCATTTGCGTTGATCAAAAATTAAAGGAGGGATGCATCATGACAGAATTAAATAAACATCATTGCAGCAAACGCATACAGGCATGGACATCCGCATTCCTTCTGACGCTTGCTATCATAGCGGGACTTATCTGGAAGACTGGGCCGGCATACGCCGCCCCAACGAACGATGGCAGAGAACCATACACGCTCTATTTCGTGGACCAGGACGGAAACCCATTTATCAAGAGTGACGGAACGGAATATTCGGGTATGACAAAAACAGTCAGACCAAATAAAAAGATCACGGTGCCGGCGATCAGGAAGAAATGGCTGCCGGACAGCACCAAGGACGACGAATCGGTCACACCGGCCTGGTGGGTCCCGGACACGGACATCACCGTATACCCGGGTGATGAGATCTGGTACGATGATTTCGCAGACCAGGGAGACGACCTGGTATTTTACCTGGTGCCGGACGACAGCACCATTTCGTCAGATACGTCCAGTGTGTTCTTTTACGATGCGGACGGCATCGAGATCGAAAGCTATGCAAAAGTAAACTGTAAGATCGGCAAAACGATCAGTCTCCCAGATCCGGCTCCCTATGGGGGAAAATACTGGAGCACGGAGGATGATGACGGAAACCCGCATCTTTATAAGAAAGGGGATTCCTACCGGGTAACCGATATATCCGGCGAGTTTACCGTATGTGCGGACCGGTCGATCGCCGTAACATACCTGTATCCGGTCGACCAGGATTTAGCGGACGATCACAGCCCGGGCGATGTCTTTTACACGGAGACCGTGAAGGTCGGTGACTATATCACAATCAAGAATTCTCCGGGCAACGTCGTGTTCGGATGCACGTTCCGCGGATGGACGGAATCTAATGACCTGTACTCAGGTGTAGTGACGCCGGGCCAAAGCTTGCAGGTGCTATCAGATACGGATATTGAGTTTGTGGCGTACTACGAGGAAGACCCGAACTGGGATCCGGGTGCTGGCGGTGAGGAAGGGATGCTTCCGGATGGACTGACGAACAGCACAACACAGCAGCTGCAAGAAAACGCCGGCAGCGGTGTAAATCTAACTCTCAACAATAACCCGAATGACGGTTCTTATGGCGGACGCCTGACCAAGGATGGCGGAGATACGACCAAATTCGGATCCAACAACAAGAACAATACGGCATGGAACGGAAATATCCAGAGCGGCACCAAAAAGGATCAAACCCTTACAAACCAAGAAGAAGATCAGTACGGTCGACCAATGGATGATGGTGGTGACAGCACGAAGCCACTGGTGCAGGATGATTCCCTGTTTTCCATGGACATTTACGGCAATGCTTTCGCATACCCGTATTGGGAGACGGATGAAGGGAAAAGGAAAGAGATTGTCGAGAACAGACTAAAACAGTATAAAGGCAATTCCTGGGTCAACTTCATCCAGAAACATCCGGAACTCTCCGAAGCAGTTACCCGGTTCGAGGAACGCGAATTTGAATTATTAAAAGATGACTGCACGGATACACTGGCACAGGACAGACGATCCTGGCGCGGCTGGATGGATTATTACTCCGATATTCCGGAATCTGTTATAACAGCGAACACCGGGGAAGATGATACGTGGGTCAATAATCAGGACGGAGAATCAAACCGACTGTTAGCCAGGGTGAAATTTTCCAACGCATGGGACGGATACACGTTCTATCAGTATTTTTATGATCCGACGTATTCAACATTCTCCAGTTACACGTTCGGCAGCATGGGCAACGGTGTGAACACAGAAAACCTGACCTTGATCTATAACCAGTTGATCATGAAAGGCTACAGCGAAGAATCCGCCTGCGCAATATGTGCCGTAATCTGGCAGAACACGAACGGTTCTTTCTCCGCAGAATATGACGGAAGCAACGGAAAAGGCATCTGGGCATGGAATGCGGAAGACGTGGATAAAGTGCGAAGCTTTATTTTACAGAATGAGGCCTTCGGACTCGGAACGGAAGCGACAATCGATGAGAACTGGAAGGATGTCCAAGCGCAGACCAGAGCATTGGATTCCTGGTTATTTGTAAACCATCATGACGATTTAAACGCAGCGACCGGAAAGAAGGTCCAGTTTGGAAATACATTCGAGTTTAAGAAGATCACAAATACGCAGACTGCAGTCGACGCCCTGTGTCAGGTATTTCGGACTGGCGAAGATACCCAGCAGGATAACGCCATCAAACTACCGGATGGAAAATACTATAAGGATGTAGAACAGTTAAGGAAATACGCTTCAGAATTAAAAAAGGCAAAAACAAAGGATGCTTCTGGAAGTTATACCTTTGACTCTACCCAGTTAGAGACCATGGACTGTTCGGAGATCCGCAGAGCCATCTGCGAATTAGCGAAAGGCTGTGTAAATAATGTTCCGTATAAGTGGGGGGCGTCCAGCTTAGACAAATCGATCGGAACGGATTGCTCTGGCTTCACAAAAGCTTTATACGCACAATTTGGCATAGATTTGCCAAGAAAATCCTACACACAGGGACAAAACGGCGTTAAAGTATCACGGGAAGCAGCCAGACCGGGAGATTTGATGGTATGGAACCATAAGCCGGGGGATGACACGGGGCATGTGGCTATCTACATCGGCAACGGAATGGCCATCCATGCGCCAGGCAAAGGTAAGTTTGTAACCTACAAAAAAGGAGAAGACTCAGGCGGAAAACAATTCCTTGGCTATTATTCATTCTTCGACTAAACATGAAAGGAGGATCACACGACGTGTGCCGCCCGTAACCAGGGCGGAAAAACAGCATGAGAAATTTTAAAATGTTTCTCATCCTGTGCGCCAGTTTCTGTATCATGACGCCGGTAACCACATTCGCGGCTGCCGGCACCGTGATCGCGCAGAACAACACGCAGGATGAAGATCTAAGTATCGAGGCCATGATCGACGGGGCGTCCTACATCTTGTCACCGGCCAATGAATACCGTGCCACATTTACCTGTAATACAAACAGTCCCCAGGTCACCGCGCGGATTACGGATGATCCGTACGAGCTTTACGCATGTACCTGGGATGATGCAATTGACTTATCGAGCAAGGATATCCTGACCATCACCGTAGATTACAGTGATAACCTGGAGGGAGAGGAAGAGGATGATGGATCCGATACTGTGGACCCGAACAGCGTGGACTGGAATTCCATTAACTACGGGATACCGGATACGCCAGCAGAAGAGATCGACTTAAGCAATGGCGCATCAGACACCGGGACGCTGATCGTCAACTGCACCCCGGTCTACGCGTTTAAGACCCTGACGTTGACCCTGCAGGATGAACAGTATAAGGATTACAACATTACCATGCATCTGGACCCGTACTTTTTTAAGGCACGAGTGAAACTCCCGGCCGGAAAGTACCGGGAGACCGGAACACCACAGATCGAGTTCCAGGATAATGCGACAACAAATGGGGAACGATACTCGTGGAACCGTACCGGGAAGACCGCATTCGGCGGCTTTATTACGGTGCCGTCCGGCGGGGAAGTATCTATAACGGATTATGAAGTTGTGGAAAACCACGGTAACCAGACGAGCGGTGCCAGTTCCCAAAAATTACTCCAGAGAACGCAGCAGTTAGAAGAGAAAGACCTGCTCGAAAAACAAGACAAAGAATTTTACCAAAAAACCTACCAGGACCTGACGACGGAAACCACAGCAGTACAGGAACCGGAAAAAGGCTTTTCTGTAGCCGGACTGTTAAAAACCATCGCTCACTACCTCCCGGCGGTAGGCGGCCTGGTAATCGCAGTGATCGCCGTGATTGCTGTAGTCTTCATCATCATACGGCTGGTTGCGCAGTACCGCGAAAATAACCGGAGACATTAACCCACAAGGCAGCGAAAGCTGCCTTGTTTTTCGCCCAGGAACACCGTTTAGAAAATCCGGAAAAATTGCCATACTGATACTGAAAAAGAACAAAGGAGCTGATGCGCATGACAGAACAAAAACAGGAAGGATACCGGCTGATGCACCACTCCAGACGCATTCCGCTATGTGCGGATTCCAAGAGCGCAGGCCCGTATTTCGCGGTCATAAAAGAAGACTTTACAATCCTTTACCCGGAACAGACCCCCAAAGACTTGTACCGGTACGAATTGCAATATTATCAGGACACCTTCACCGAATGGGCTGAAGAAAAACGGGAAAACCATATCAAATCCAGACATACGAGACGGATCCAGACCCCACGGACGATCTACGAAAATCCACAGAGGTGCCCGGAGGAGCTGACGGTACAGATCGGCACGCAGGCAGGTAGCCTGAAAGCAGATGCTGTCTTATCCTGCATGAATGATTATCTGCAGTGGACGCTCTCTCTTGCGCAAAATGGGGAGGCACCGCATATCCTGTGGGCAGCCGTGGAAAAGAAAGCTCCATACCGGATGATCATCCGCAGGGTGTGGACATACCTGGATGAGAATGGGATTTACAAAATTTCACAGACAAAACTGTTAAACCGGATGGGTTTTTATCCGGAGGGGGAAGGGGAAACAAAATTCCAAAATATCAAGATCGAGTTTGACCAGATAAGCCGGAAAATGATGGAGGAGATCTGCATGGCACACGGGATTACGCTCAAGGGGATCCCACGGATCAGTACGTTAAGACAGGCCATGGACTGGTACAAAACCGTGCAGGCAGAGTCCGACCACGCGAAGCAGCTTTTAACCGGTCTTACAAAACGCGAAGAGGAGAGCTCCGCGGAGGAATTGGAGGGTCTCACGGTACACCGGACGGATGGCAGCATCATCATCCCGGAAACCGCTTACCGGATGTTGATCTTAAAACAGGTCCTGGGGGAGTTGTACGCAATCCAGGAAGCAACACTTACCGGGGAGGCGGAAGAAATAAAAAAGCAGGAAGCTGCGTCAGAATACCGGAAACATGTAGCGGAAGCCGGGTTATCCGAGGCAAAAGACCGATACGTAGCCTTAAGCCTGGGTTTTTTCGCCAGACAGGACGGACGCAGCATAGGAGGTGAGTGACGTGAAGGTATCATACCATGCTTCCAAACAACAAGGGGCAGCGAGCCATAATGACCGGACGTTTGACTTAAACCTGGCCACGCACATTGATCAGTCACGCCTTCATCTAAACCATTACTGGACCTGGGCGCCAGGCATGGACTTTGAATCCGCCGAACGGCTTTTTTACCGTCAGAATTATACGCAGATGGCAGAAGAGCAGAACCGGAACCGGAAGACCAAAAGAATTCCGGAGGAATACTTGAATTTAAAGCGCTACAAGCCGGAAGAAGCGATCGTGCAGATCGGGAACGTAGAGGATCAGCCAGAGGACCCGAAAATCTTTGATGAATGCTTCGAAGCTTTCATCCGCTTTTTAAATGACTGGAATAAAGAACATGGGGAACATATGCATCTGCTCGATTACGCGATACACAAGGACGAAGCCACGACTCATGCCCACATCCGTTTGGTCTGGGATTACGAGACGAAAGATGGTATCAAAAAGATCAGCCGCAATACGGCCCTTCGTCTGGCTGGCATCGGGCTTGCTGACCCGAACCGGCCGCCCAGCCGAACCAATACCAGGAAAATGGCGTTTGACCGCATGTGCAGGGAGCAGTGGGCAGACATCTGCGAAGAACGAGGAATCCAGGTGGATCGTACCGTAGTCGGCGGGAAACATAAAAGGATCCAGGATTATAAAAAAGATATCCGCTTGCAGGAAATCGAGGTCATGAGGAAGGACACGAGGCATATTGCGGAAATTATCAACCGGTCCATGGAGGAAGTGCCTGCCGAGAAGAAGGAACCAGGACAGGATGGCAACACGTACGTCCGGCTGACGCAGGAGGAGCTGCAGAACCTGGTACATAACGCGAAAAACTGTGAACGGGCCAGAAAAGCCATTAAAAAACTCAGGGAAGAGATTGGTGAATCCAAGGAAAACATCCGGGAGTATGACCGCGAGACCCTGGATTTGACCAGGCAAAGAAAGGACATGGAGAGCACAAATACCGGATTGGTCGCATTGATTCTGGAGCCCGAACATGGGGAAAACGTGGGAAACATCATCCGAAACGGACAGAAGATCCTGGCCGAGCAGCCGGAACTTTATGACCAGATCATGGAAGCCTACGAGGACCAGACGGAGCGGACTGCCGCGCATCCAATGGAAGCAGAAGAACCGGAACTGGGATGACGAAAACAGGGGTGTTACCGGGGAACACCCCTGTTTTTAATGCTAAAAAATGTTATCTGCAAAGTCAGCCCCCAAAAAAAAGAAAATATAAAAATTTTATAAATTCTGCTTGGACCAACCAGGAAAATACCTCCAAATTTCGTATAATATGGATATACGAACAAAACAAAAGAAAACTTCCGGAATGGAGGCGATAACCAAAGAAAAAGGAGAAAAACTATGAAGGAGAACATGGAACGATTTGAAATGCTGTTAAGTAACAATGAGATGAGCCGCGTATCTGTAAGTGCCGATGAGGGATTTTATGTGGACCTGCACGGGATGAGCTGCCAGCAGGCGTCCAGGTTTTTGAGAAATCTGATCGCCCTGGTAAAAACCGCATGCGAGATGACCGTGATCCATGGATACAATCACGGACAGGCATTAAAAGACCTGGTCCGCAAGGGCGGACTCAGTACCCGCGTAGTCAGAACGGAATCCGTCGACTGGAACCCGGGCATGACTAAGTTAATGATCGCTTAGTTTCGGGGACCAGGGAGAAAACATATGAGAAATCATCTGATATGCTGGGAAGAGAACGGAACGAAAAAATGGGAAATGGTCAGCAAGAAAGACAGCAATGATTTTCTTTTGGAACTGATGCAGAACCCAGATGTCGCCCAGCGCACTATTTTTATCATACCGATCATCATGACGGAGGGAATCTGGCTGTTCCCGAAATTCCACAAGTCCAACCGCGTGGATTTTTATCACTTTTTCGAGGATTATGGAACACCGTATACGCGTCCGGAAGTGAGTGAGCGAACAGCTCAGATTGTTAATGAGATTAAGGCGAAACGTGGGCCAGAAACAAAATATGGCTTCGTATCGCCGGATGGAAGATACTTCCACTGCGATTATCAGGGACATGGAGCGTTGGCGGATAACATCTGCTTTGGAATGGTGGACACAAACAGCTCCGAACGGTATTTACAGGATCATGGATGGTGCAAAATCTACAAACCGTTAGGAGTCAGGCAGTACAACATTTTCCTTGGCGAAAACTGTCGAATGACAGATGCACAGGCAAAAACGCTCACAAAAATGGGACTGGATACAGTAGAAGATTTTTCCAACATGATGCTTCGAAGAAACCGATAAGAAAAAAGGCTCCGGGGAATTTCCCCGGAGCTCTTGCTATTTGCTTTTAATACTTGAAAATCTTCAATCCGCCCTTTACAAACAGGACCATTAAGGTACCGTCCGAATTCTGCCGGACGCGCCCATTGCCATAGATATCATGACAGATCAGATCCCCAGGGCGAAACGTTGAGATATCAGCGCCCTTAAAGCCGGACAGGACAACTGCTTTGGCTTTTTTGCGAAGCTGTGATTTTTCCGCCTGCGTTACAGGCTGTCTGGAAGATGTGCGCAGTTCCCGTATAAACGGACTGGCAGGCACATTTACTTGACCGCCGCGTTTCCCCGCTCTGGCAGCATAGCGCATGACGTGAAGCGTTTCCTTCGCCCTTGTGCAGGCAACATAGAACAGGCGTCGTTCCTCCTCCATGCTGGCATCGGTCAGGGGATCGTTTTTCCTGCGCTGGAACGGGACAGTCCCGGCACAACAGTCGATGACGAACACGTGGTCCCATTCCAGTCCTTTAGAACGGTGCATGGTCGCAAGGATCACACCGTCTTCCTTATGATCCCTGACGCTCTGTTTAAATGAGTAGATGTGGTTTTTCGCATAAGCCTTCCAGTCCGTTAAGTCCACGCAGGTCGCTGCATCCCTGGAAAATATGCCGCATTTTGCAAACAGCGACACATCCGCAAGCCCGGCTTTTTCCGTATATTGTTCCAGATAGCGGTCGTAGCCGATCTCTTTCATGATGAATGGGATCCGGTCGTGAAACGGAAGACTGCGCATTTTTTTAATCTGGTAAACCAGATCCAGGACATTGTCAAGAACGTACGGCTTCAGATCGGAAAATGCGCGCAGCACCTGCCCGTCTTCATATTTGTAGGAGATCCGGTCCGGATGGAAGGAAGCCATCGGGATATAACGTGCCGGGCGATTAAGGATCCGTTTCAGGTCATGGACCGTCCCGGTTCCATCCGCAAGGCTTAAATAACTGCAGAGATCCTGGAAGCACCAGTGCTCATAGATATCCGTGACGACATCCTTGGATGTAAACGGGATCTTATTTCGCATGAATGCCTCCGATACCTGCTCTAACTGCATGTTGGTGCGGGCAAGCACCGCACAGTTCTGGTAATGGCCGTCCGTACAGTAGGACCGAACCAGCCCAACAAGCTGCTCGATCTCCTGTTCGCGGTCATCCGCCGTTTCATAATATACCCTGCCATTCGCGGAGGTATCCCGGCTGGCCTGGATATCCTTATCGAAACGGACCCGGTTATACTTGATCATCATGCCGGCAGGCCCGATGATACCCGGGACGGACCGGTAATTCGTGGACATCCGGATCGTCTTGCATGCCGGAAAATCCTTCTGAAAATCCATCATAATGGAAGGCACCGCACCGCGGAACCCGTAAATGGACTGGTCATCATCGCCGACCACGCACAGATTCCCGTTATCCCCCGCCATCAGATACAGGATATCCCTCTGAATAGGATTGGTATCCTGGTACTCATCGCAGATGATATGGGTGAACTGACGCTTTAAGGCGGTAAGAAGGTTCCCGTTTTCCTTAAGGATCTGCTTCCCGCGGATCAACATGTCATCGAAATCGAGAAGCCCGTGCTCGTCCTTGTAAGACTCATAACCTTTCACGAATGCCAAAAACTGCTGGTCGTTGATCGACTGCTCGGACCGCTGGTCATAGACGCCGGTATTTTTAAACCGGCTCACATCATTGGTAATATCCTTAAAGTCGTCAAATGTCAGATGGCTTAACCGCGCGGCATAATACATGGCATCCATGCGGGCGGAAGCATCCATGATCGTGAATGCCGGACCACCGGATAAATGCAGGACGCGCAGGCAGAGCGCGTGGATCGTGCAGAACGTGACCGGATGATTCCCGTACTGCGTCCGGAAGCGTTTCTTCATTTCCGTGGCAGCAGCATCGGTAAAAGTCACCATCAGGATGTGTTTGGGGTCAACTCCGTTCCGGATCATGTAGTCGATCCGTCGGAGCATGGTCGTAGTCTTGCCGGATCCCGGACAGCTGATGAGGAGCATCGGTCCGTTGACCGTATGGATTGCTTCCTCCTGAGCCGGGTTCTTTTGCATGTTTTGCATAATGTCACTCCTTTTCTTTTGTTCATAAGTTTACCTCTACAGTATGGCACACGTTCTGTATAAAAATTTTGCGGATAACAGAAATTGGTCATATTCCGGCTAAAGCATGACCAAAAAGTGTTATCCGCAAAAAAAGAAACGTCCGAAAGAGCGGCGGAATGTAGAAAACAGAAAGATGCGACATGCTGATACAAGAAATCTACAGGGAAGGAGAACGTCCGCTCCAGATACGGCATGGCAAACGCGCATGCCGTCTGCAACGACATCAGAACTTACCGGTGCGGGCGAAGAATAAGAGCAATGGCAAGATGGGACGAAGTCACATTATATGGGCAGTTGGCCGAAGCACCGCTGGCATACCGTGCGCAGCAGACAGAGGACGGAGAACTTCTCCGGGTGATCGCAAAACTGACTGTCTTAAGGGGAATCCGAAAATTTGGCGCATATGACCAGAGACAGAAACTGGATGTATTAAGCGTGATGAGCGGAGTCGAAAAAGACATGAAAGAAATGCTCAAGTGGGATCAGGGCGACATGGTCTTAGTCCGTGGACAGCTGATCACGCAAAACCATGCAAAACACTGCAGATGCGAGTATTGCGGACATGTACAGGCCTATCCGGGTTACACTGCCTACATTAACCCGATCTTTGTGTATAAGATCAAATCCGGGTACGATCCGGAAAAGGGACTGATCGACTTAAGGAGATGGAAAGAGGTCTCAAATCGTATCACGGCGGTCGGTACCGCAACCGCGGATCCGTCCACTCATCTGCATGAGACAAGCGGCACATGGATCTCCAGCTACAAGTTGAAAATTGACCGTAAGGTCCGCGTCAGGGAAGACGCGGAGGAGAACCACTGTGACTTCCCGGTCGTCAAATCCTACGGGGATAATGCAGTCATGGACCATGACCTGATCCGGGCGGGCAGCCTGGTGCTTTTGGACGGCATGCTCCAGTCCAGAACCTATGACCGGCAGTTCACGTGTGAGGCATGCGGGGCAACTTTCAGGGCTAAGGACTATGTGGTCGAGATTGTCCCGTACAGTACGGAATACTTAAAAGACTGCGGCGACGTAAAAGATTACGATGTTGAGAAAGCAAAAGCCAGATTGCTGGATCAAGTGCAGCAGATGGCGGAAGATGACATTTTCGGCAACGCACCAGAATCATAAGATCGGAGGAAAAGAGACATGATGACATTGACATTAAGCGCGGAACAGAGGATGTACCAGATCATGAAAACATCCTATGAAATGAAACGGGACCTGTCCGGCAGACCGGAGTGCAAACTGGAATACCAGATCGCAAACAGGATCCATTTAAACGCTTTCTGCTATCTGGTCAATAAGGGACTGATGCCGGCGGAATGCGAAGAAAATGGGCGGATCGCCCTGAGCCTGACGATAGAAGGGACCACGCATGTTTGCGCAGCGAAAAGCGTGAAAGGCGTCCTGAAGGCTGATTTCGAACCGGTGGAAAAGGCGATCCAGGGATTAAAAGAACGCATGGATCAGGAAGATCGGCTGGAACGGGAAGCGCAGCGGTCCAAAAAGACAGCGCAGCATGCTGCTGCAGGGACTGCCCAGGCAGCGCTCATAAGACCGCAGACGGTAAGAACGGAGGGCCCCGCAGTTGATATCGAGGCGGTGTTTCGCGAAGCACAGGACATAAAACAAAAGGCCCCGGTTCAGGCAGCACCTGCTGCCACAGCTCAGAAGGCACGCATATCTAATGATACGGTAACTGCGCCGGCGTCTGAAAATCCGGAACAGGCAAAAACCCAGGAGAAAGAGCCGGCAAAACAGGATCCAGAACCGGACGTCCAGACAGAAGAATCGGATAAAAAGGAAGAAACAGAAAAAAGCATGGCAGGAATGGTAACAGAGCCGGAGCAGAGGGCACAGCCGGAAAGCCAGAAAGAAACAATAAGACCAAAAGAAGCTGACGCCATGGCGGAAGCGGAAGGAACAGAGAGTTTAGAGCCAGAAGATTCGATATCCCCCGCAGCAAAAGAGCCGCAGGAAGAAACGCCGGAAGATTCCGGAACTGAAACCGAAACCACGGGCTCGGATAAACCAGATGAAGGGCTAAGCGCAGAAAACGAACAGGCGGAACCGGAACAGGCAGTCTTTGCCAAAGAAGAAAACCCTGTGCAGAAAAAAGAGCCGGATGAGGAAGAGTCCGGGCAGCCAACCGCGGAAAGCGCTGCAAAGTTACAGCCGGAACCCGTAGCACCAGCAGAGCCTTTGAATGAACCGCAGGAACCGGAAGCCGAATTAACGCCGGAGCCAGAAACCGACCCAACACCAGCCGCAGGGTTAGAGCCGGAAGCTACATCAAAGCAGGACTCGGAAACTGCATCAGAACCGGAACAGGAGCCGGAAGAAAGTCCAATACAGGGGCCTGAGACTGTGCTCATGACAGAACCGGCTGAAACCGCAGAACTTGAACCGGACACGAATGCCCATGAAGAACCGGAAGCGGAGGAAGCGGACGATGCCAAAACACCAGAAGATCAGGTACAGGAAGAAGAAACTGCGTTCGTGCCGGAAGAAAAGAAGCATCACTTCACAGCGCGCGAACCGGAGCCTGTGACTGAGGAACCAGCACCGGAGTCGGTACCAGAGGAAAATCCGGACACGGAAGTGCCGCAGCCGGCTCACAGCAAAAAGAGGGGAGGCATCGGCGGAATCTTCGGACGCTTCATGCCAAAAAACAGCGCGCAGGAGCCTTCAACAGAACAGGCCGTGCCGGAAGCCGCAAAACAGCCGGCAACCTTATATGATACCCAGGAAGAATCCGATTTTTCTGATGACGCACCGGGCATTACCTTATGCCATACGCATCTCATCAAATTAAAGAAAACCTTCGGTAACGCCGCATCCGATCCGTACGTCTTTTACATCTGGCCAACAGAAGTTATTGAGATGTATCCGGACCGCATGCCAACTTCCATCTTTGTTTACGCGAAGTCCCCGTACGGGACAATCGTGCAGAGGGTAAGTGACCTGAAGATAAAATACGTCTCCATTACGATGGATGGCAAACAATTCACCGTATTCGGAAGCTGGCAGAACGGACGTTTTGAGACAGAGGTAGCCCTGATCAACAAAACAGCGTCCGTTTACAATAAGATCGAAGTAATCCGACAGAACGACCCGGATATTGCGGAAGATGCCATGCTGGATCCGTTCCGCTCCGCGAAAGAAAACCGGAAGCCGGAATACTTCATCGTGCCGCTTTACGGGACCAACCGCGGCCAGGACAATGTCCCGATCGCTGCATTTGCCCGTGTTAATAACAAAAATTACGTAATTGAGGCACCCGGGAAGGAGAAAAATTCCCTGTTGGTATCCGCCGCCAATATCACATCCGAGATCACAGGCCGGTGGGAAGACGGCACGTTCCATTATGAGATCCGCCAGCTCGACCAGATCTAAGAAAAATATGATTCTGCAAAGCGCATCCATGCCGGGTGCGCTTTTTTTTCTACACAAAATACAGCATAGACAGAATATGTTTTATATGAAAAAAAGATATTGCATAAAACATAGAGAAGCGGTATAATATACTCATCATACGAGAGAAGAGGGCAATAGAATGGGAAGAACAAAGGGGACAAACGTTCAGGTTAACATTTCAATTCCGTCCGCATGGAAGAATGAATTAGACAATCTGGCGCGCATCTATTCCGTCGAAGAGGGGAAAACAGTGACGAGCATGGATCTGATGCGCCGCGGGATCCAGGAAAAATATCAGCTGGAGGAGCAGGGATGACAGACACCTTCAATACAAAAAACGGGATCCACTATCTGATCGGATACCGGCTGGAATGGGACGCGGCATTTGATCCGGCCGGAATGCCAAAAGACCTGCCGGAAGGAATCAAAAGCATCATCGGTGATATCTGTGACCGGTACCAGTACCAGGTGATCCGGATACGGATGGAGTACGGCCATATCAGCCTGTGTATCAGCTGTCCGTACACAGTCGCACCCGGGGATACCGTAAAAACAGTCAAGAGCATCAGCGCGGTCAGACTGGTGCAGGCATATCCGGAGATTCGCCAGTTTTACGCAAAACAGGGACGGATATGGAAACCGGAATGCACGGTTGCGACCGTGGATCTAACGAAAAAAACCTAAAAAGAACAAATGTTCGATTTTTCGGTTGCAAAAGCCATTATATGGCGATAGAATATAGAAAGGTGGCTGAATCCGTGGAACATGACATCAGAAAACTCAGGCGGTTCATTCAGTACGTGGAAGACCATGGCACGGGTTTAGCGTACCCGGAACTGATCAACGGATGGCTGACAGATACCGCTGACTGCGTCGGGCAGGAGGAACTGCAGTATTACATGGACCTGATCCCGATGATACAGGAACGGAAGAAACAATTAACGGCGTATACGCATGCAGATAGATGAGGACCGGCACCCGGAGTGTGCAACGCGCATAAGGGTACGGGAAGGATATGAAAAAGGGGAAAATATGAGAAAACATTCAAATGATTTTGGCGTTGAAGATACCGCAGGATACCTGACGGGCGACAGGGATGATGATTACAGCGACGGAAATCAGGAAACACTCGGGTTCACCTATGCAGAAGAGACTGAACATCCGTCGTATGGCTATCATGACGAAGAACCGGTAGATGAACCGGACGATGACTTTCTGGATGAGGAAGATGATTACAGGGCCAATGACGATGATGCCACACGCGCAGCAGACATCAGCCTCCTGTTAAACGAAAACGATAAATTTTATAAAAACCTATCGAAAGAACAGATCAAAGAAGAATGGTGCGGGATCGTCCATGCATATAAATATGGCAGCGAACAGGAGAAAAAAGAGGCTCTGGACAGTGCAATCCAGCAGTTAAGCGGATTTGTGCACTCGAAAATCGAACGGAAATATAGGTCCTACTATGAAAGTGATAGGACATTTGAGCAGGATCTGGAGCAGGCCGGTAAGATGGGAATCATCAAGGGATTAAAAAGTTATGACCCGAATATCTCCATGCCGACAACTTACTTCGACCGTCCCATCGATCATGAGCTGTCTGATCTTGTAAACGGCATGAAGCATGAGACTAAGTCCCATCTGGCAACCGTGAAAAAAAAATTAGAGAAGATAGATAAAATGTGCGAAAATGAGGGCTACGAGGCAACACTCCCGTGGTATCATTTCATCACGGGGGATCCGTACCGCAGGATCGTAACCGTATTGGCGACCAGGGACTTAAACATCAACAAGCTCGACATCAACGATCCGGATGCGAAACAGATCGCGGATTCCAACCCAAGACATCTCGGTACCGAATCAGAGGCCATCTCTAACCAGAATGTAAAGGAGATACAGGCGGTGATGCGCCGAATCTGCAAAAACGACGATGACCTGTGCCAATGTATTATAGAACGCATTGTGGATGGTATGAGCTTGGAAGAACTGGCAGAGAAGTATGGCCGGCCAAAAGACAAACTGGCAAATGAGATCAATATCGTGCTCCGCCAGATGCAGTACGACGACCGGATGGCGGATCTTTATCCGGAGCGTGCCCCGAGCGACCGCAGGAGGAACGAGAACAATGAGGTCCTGACCATCCCAGACTACGAAGACCAGTTAAAAGATATGGCGCTCTGGGATTTTGTGCGGGAGCAGAACGATGAAACGCTGCGTGACGAAAACCGGAGAATGTCCAATTACCGGAATGCAAGTTTCCAGTTCGAGGACGCAGATGATTCGGATGAGTGATGCCGGACCAAACCCACGAACATCGACACACCTATTTTATCAACAGAAAGAAGAAGCGAGGACGGGAACTGCCTGGAGAAAATATACCTCCTCAGCATTTTAGTATGATCGTTCCAGTGGATGCGGAAGTCATTCAGGAATAACAATATGTGCGGTATCAGGATATTCGCCTTGGCAGACCGGGAACAAAAACAAAACAGCAAATAAGAAACAAGACAGACGGGAAATTTTCCTGCCTGTCTTTTTTTGACCAAAAAGTGTTATCCGCAAAAAAACAGAGGGAGTGCATTCGCAAAACAGCAATACAATCAGAATCACCGAATACCAGGGGGATTTTAACCTGTTTTTGACCAAAAAATGCTATCCGCAAAAAAACGTGTAGAAAAGATCCGACATATTGGAAGGAGAATGCAATTTAAGGAGGCAGGAAGTATGCGTGGCCTGGTTGAAACAATCTATTTTACAAACACATCCGGAATCAGTGAATTTCTGGCTGTCGACATGGATGACGGCTCCAGGGTCCGCATGCGCGGATTTCTTTTACGACCAAAAATCGGCGCGAAGCTCTGTTTTGAGGATCTGGCAAAGGACCCGGATGGCTGTACCGTATTTAAGAGCACGTACCTGCTGCTAGAAACGAGGGAAGAAGCATCGAAGGTCCTGTGCGGGGCGGACGGCATCTCCAGGAAAACAGCAGATAAGATCATCGACGTATGCGGGATCAACGTCCCGGAATATTTAAAGATGCCGGATATTGCTAAAAAATTGCGGTCCGTACCAGGTCTTGGTCCGTCAAAGACTGCCGCCCTGACCGGATTTTTAAAGACCCAGGCGGACCACAGTGATGAATTCGGATGGCTGACGGCCACGGGACTTACGTATTCCTCTGCCACGACGCTGTTAAAACTGCATGGAGCGTCTGTAAAGGAATGGGTTCTTAAAGATCCATACCAGCTGCTTTATGCAAGATGCGCGGACTTCAAACTGTGTGACCGCATCGCGAAGGCAGGCGAGGAAGATCCGTGGTCACCAAGACGTATCCGCGCCATACTGTATGCAGCAGTATCAAAAGAATCGAAAAAGGGGAACACACGGTGCGAACTGGACCGCATTTTAAAAGAGTGCGAACGGGCATCCGTCTGGGACGGAGGAACGGTTGTGCCGCAGGACTTGTTTTCCCTGCATGCATACAGTGACCGGAGATTCCGGGTTACACAGAGCAGGGAATCCGTATATATCGCTTCCGCAAAGAATGACAAGGCAGAAGACAGTATCTGTGGGGATGTGTTACGGCTAAAGCATTCTGCAAGAAAACTGATACCCCTGACGGATGAAGAATATGCCCGGATCGAAGCGGCTACGGGAGTAAAGTACAATGAGGAGCAGGCGCTGGCATTCCCGATACTTGCATCCGGCGGCATCATATCCATCACCGGATTCCCGGGGACCGGGAAAACGACCCTGCTAAACGGGCTCATCCGCTATATCACCATGCGGGAGCCAGACGCAAAGATCCTGCTCTGTGCTCCGACCGGACGCGCCGCATCGAGAATGGCGGAAGTCAGCGGACGCGCGGGTGTTACCATACACCGTGCCGTGCATATCACGCCATATGACCATGCCGTGCGCAGCACGGAGCCATTAGAATACCAGTTCATCATCGCGGATGAGATGAGCATGTGCGACACGGACCTCTGTGCCAGGTTCTTCAGTTCCATAAAAAGCGGTACCTTCGTCATACTGACAGGAGATCCGGATCAGCTTCCGAGCGTGGGTGCCGGGCAAGTATTCCGCGACCTGATCGCTTCCGGAGCAATACCGGTCTGTAGGCTGACCATGCTGATGCGCCAGAAGGAGGGGTCCATGATCGCCGTGAACGCGAGGGGCTCCCTGGAAGGCGATGCCTTAAGGGAAGGCACGGACTTTAAGATCGTCCAGGCGGAGGATGAAGAGATGGCAGACATGGCGGTCCGAACCTGCGCAAAGCTTCCAGTCATGCCGCTGATTTTGAGCCCGGTCATCGGCGGGCCGGCAGGAGTCGCAAGGATCAACCAGTGCATGCAGGAGCGGTACCGGAAAAGCGATATCTCCGCGTCGATCAACGGTGTCCGCTTTTATGTAGGGGATCCGGTGATCATGACGCATAATAATTACAACCTGGAGTACTTTAATGGCGAGACGGGGACAGTTGCCGCGATCCGGGAAGGATACCTGACGGTCGCTTTTAAGGACCGGTCAGTCACCATGGAACTGGCGGACGCTACAGATGTAGCCCTCGCGTATGCCATCACCGTGCACCGCGCGCAGGGAACGGAAAACGACCGGTGCATTGTCATCCTGCCGTCCTACGCATACCGGATGGCAACCGGGGAACTGTTAAACACGGCATTTACCAGGGCAAAGAAGGATGTGCTATTAATCGCCACAAAGCCGTCCATGGATTACCACACCACCCACGGACGGGGAGCACTGCGTTGCTGCGGGCTGTTGGATAAACTGACCGCGGCGATCGGATAGAAAATCAAGAAGGAGGGAAGGGACGGACACGGATGGCGGGCCGCCCCGAAAACGCATGAACAACACGATTCACATTGCAGGATCCATGCCAAGGATCGGCACAACGACACTGGCACTCCAGATGGTGCGGTTCTGCACAAAATATGGATACAAGGCGTGTTACGTAGAGATGTCCAGACAGGATTATCTCTGGGGTGTCAGTAAAATCTATGAGGGGGCTGTCTTGAACCGGTCCAAAGGCTGTACGGATTACGCAGGGTTGTCCCTGTACGCGGGGGAACGCTTGGACGCACTCTTAAACAGCCAGGACGACCCGTATGATTTCCTGATCTGTGATTACGGGAACATAACAGATGCAGGGTTCCGTCCGGAGCAGTTTGCTGGAGGGGACTGCGGGATCTTGGTATGCGGCAATAAGCCGAACGAAATCTTTAAGGCGGAAGACGCACTCCGTGATCCTATGATGGAAGACGCCGCCGTAGTCTTTAATTTTACGGACCCGGCCGATTATGACGCAATCCGCGAGATGATGGGAAACCGCGGCGGGGAAACCTCCTTTATGCCCTACATCCCAGACCCGTTTTATAACGGTGAGGATTATAAGGTCAGGGAGTTCTTCCAGGAACTGATGGATAATGTTGTCATGATTATCCGCGGGGATTCCGCGGACAAAAGCTGATAGGAGGCGGTGCCTATGGGAAAATATAAGGATGTTCTGGTCCGGAAACTGGAACAGGAAGAGAAAGACGAAAACGAACAGGCACGGTTAAGAAAAGAGACCGGGATCAAAAACCAGGCTTACCGGTTGAAGGAGCGCAGCCTGAAGTCTTACGTAAAAAGTGCCATGTACGGTGCGGGTTATGTACTGTATATGGGACTGGCATTTTTAGGTGTCCTTGCGGTATTACATCCGGAATCAAGGGCAATCTTAATCACGATCATCCGGAACATGCTTCCAGGATGAGACGTTTTCCGACTTATTATAAGAAAAAGTGCGGAAAACGACCAAAAAGTGTTATCCGCAAGAAAAATAAAATAAACAAAGATGCTACACACTGTAAATAAACTTTAAAATAAGGAGGATCTGAATGCTTTCCATCCCATCTTTGTATTATTTTCAGGATCTCGCTTACGCGAGCCAGAATCCGCGGATATTCACACAGATCAGTGATCAGGACTTATCCGACCGCGGTATTGGCCTGATTTGCAGGCGGGCCTGCGAGTACTATCTTCACTGGACTCCGGAAGAAGCAGTTGTAAATTTTACAAAAGAGGTCTGGGAGAAGATGTACGTGGATCTTCTGATCCGTCGGCTCCGCCTTCCGAATTATTATTCGCCGTGCGAGCGCACGCTGTATTTATACCAGCTGATGTATCCGGAACTGTTCAGCCAGATCGACCACCGGACATCCGTCATCCGTATATACCAGACCGTATTGTCCGGCCAGTTAACCTCCTTTCCGCGGGCATTTTTAAGCGGCGGGAAAAGGAAGTCCAACCCAAATGCCTGCTACTGCCTGATCTACGCCCTGCAGACGTACGGAGGATGCCGGACGGAGGAGGCGGCCAGACAGATGATGTCAGGAAGCCGCGCGATCCCGTTTTTGCGGGAAGTCCGGCTGTATGATATTTACCAGCGCAAATACCGCTGCCCGGTCACATTCGTAGACGATGCCATCCGGGTGGCCGGATGGCGATGAATGACATATATAACCACAAAATACCTGCCCGGAATCCCCGGACGGGCATTTTTTTATAAAAGACAAAAAACAAAAACATCGCACATACTGAGAGAAAAGTATGCATGCGCAGAAAGGAGCTGTGGGATGATGTTTTTTAAAAAGAAACAGGAGAAAGAAATTGAAACAGGAGAACTGAAAGAAGAGGTGACTTCGGTAACCGTGGAAGCGGAAGAAGCTGCAACAGAAGAAACGGACGCAAAAGCAGAAGAGACCGTAAAAGAGGAAAGATCAGAAAAAGAAGAAGTGGCAGAAAAGGGAGAGTCCAAACCCTTAGAGGAGACAGAGGACTTAGAGCCGATCGGGACACCCTTAACGCGCCAGTTGCGGCTTACCGTTGATCAGCTGGCAGACAAGGAAGGGACGAGAGTAGAACGCAACGTCCGCGACTGTGACCGGGCCATCCTGATCACGGAAAGTCTGGCCGGAGCATACCGCGCAGGAAATAGTGGAGATTTCCGGGAAAAATATAACTGCAGCTGCAGCATCATCGGATACACCCAGGCGGACCAGCTGTTAAACGCCATCGTTACCGCTACGATCTTAAACATCAAGAATGTAAGTGGCCAGGACAACAAGAAGGCATTATATGCCAACGCGGTGAAGGCTGCGCAGATGATCCTGGACGAATGCGGCGTCACGAGTGAATACGCAGAGATCGCAGCCACGGATGCGTTCATGCAGTTATTTAACACCCCGGACAGCCATCTAAACAGCTAACCGGAAGCGGACAGAAAGGAGGAGCGGGGAAGCCAAAGGAAGCTTCGCCTGCAATGCGTTGTGAAACGAACACATCATAACATATCAAAGGGCACTGCGGTCTTCTTGGCCGCAGCGCAGATGGTCATGCCGGTATTTGCAGCTACCCAGCCGGACTGGGAAGTAGACCAGGGAAAATGGAGATATAAAGACGGTGATGGCCAGTATAAAAAGAGTACATGGCTCAGGGACCCGAACGACCACCGCCTGTACCATCTGGACGCGGACGGGGTCATGGACACGGGCTGGAAGCTGATGGACGGCATCTGGTACTTTTTGGTCAATGAGCATACGGGATATTACGGAGCTGCACTGGAAAAGACCTGGGCCTGGATCGACGGATACTGCTATTATTTTGGCGAAGACGGAAAAATGGCGGCGTCCTGCACTACGGCGGACGGATTTACCGTCGATACGGACGGCCGGTGGACGGAAAACGGAAAACCTGTCTATATTTCCGGACGCGGATACATCACAAAAGCCAAGCTGGCAGCAACCAATACCAGGGCCAGCGGTGGAAGCGGTTCCAGCGGTTCTTCCAAAAGCAGAAAGAGCAACAGTATAAGCGCGAAAGAAGAGACGTATCATTATACGGTCCGTTATGTCACAGATGGAGGGGACATCTTGGCTTCTTATGAGGGGCAAGCTACGAAAGATTCCGTATTTTCCCCGGAGGTCAAGACGTTTGACGGCTATACCGCAATGCGGGGCGAAGAACCAATGTTCCACCTGGTAAGTGATCACGCAGTCTTCCAGATCGTCTATCAAAAGAACGGTGTCCTGTCCGAAACGCTGCCGACCGGGGACCGCCTGACGGGGTATACAGTCTCCTTTGTTACGGCAGACGGAAAGAGCCTTGGCGGTTACGCTTCCTACGGAAAAAAGGGTGAAAAGTGCGAACTGGAGGCAGATATCTTAGCACAGAAATACCCGGATTACCATATTGCCGGCGGACAGGAAACATCCTGGACGATCGGGGATGCCGGATCCAATGATTTTACCGTCATTCTGGAACCGGACCGGAAAATAGATCAGGCACCGGTGGAAAAAGAGCCGGAAACAAAAGGGAATACAGCATACACGATCCGGGCTGTCGGACCGGACAATGAAGTTTTAAAGGAAACAACAGGGAAAGCAGATAAAGGGGATGCTATTGCCCTGGCGACAGAAGCGTTTGACGGATACACCCGGGTAGACGGGCAGCCTGCGACTGGAACCTTAGAAACAGACGGACAGATCTTCCACATCTTTTACACCAAGGATGACCAGGAAGAAAAGGTCTTAGGGAAAAAGGACGAAGCAGGGGAGAAAAGCCTCTATACCATCTACCATGTTGCGACGGATGGAACCGTCTTGAAGAAAGAAGAACACCTCGGCACATCCGGCGAAGAGATTACGATCCCGGCGGGTGCCTTTGATGGTTATGAAGAGGCGGACGGACAGGCGCATGCCGGCACATTAAAGCCAGGCGTATCCGCGTTTACCATCATGTACCGGACAAAAGCAGAATCGGAAAACACCCTTTCCTACACGATCCGCTATGCGGACATGGACGGCACGGTCTTAAAGGAGACCACCGGGACAGCCCTGCGCGGCGACAGGATCACGATCCCGGAACAGGCATTCGACGGGGAACGGGAGATCGAGCACCAGTCCCACGAAGCGACCCTGCTCAATGACGGAAGCGTGTTTGCCATCAAATACGAAAAACTGAGAGCCCCGGATCCGGAAGATGACACGGAAGAGGAATTAAAAAAAGATCAGGAAGAAACCCGGGATGAGAGCGGGGACGAGCCGCAGACGCTTGCCTCGGCCGCACGCCGGATAGCAAAAAAAGCATCCGGCAGCGTAACGGTAGATCAGGAGACGGAGGAAGAGACCCTGGATTACCGGATCGATTTCCAGACGAAAGACGGGGAAACGGTCGGCTCCGAAGAAGGAAGCGCGAAAGCCGGGACCTACATCGAAGTCCCGGAGCTGTTATTAGACGGCTATGAAGTTGTAGACCTCACATCCGGGTTTGAACTGGAAGAGGACGGGCAGAGCTTGACGGTCCTCTGCGAGGAACAGACGGGGGAGGATATCCAGGCTGTGATATCCGAAGAGGAAACAGCGACCGTATCCGAGGCGGATGAAGGCGATACAGATGACCAGGCACCGACCAAATACAACTACATGATCCGTTACTGTGACCGTGATACCGGAGCCCTTTTGATGACGCAGACCGGAAGCGCTTATGCGGATTCCGTCCTGACTGCCATCCAGGCACCGTCCGGATATGTCCTGGCAGACCATGACCCGTTCGTGATCACGGCGGGCACGGGACACGGAGTTAATACCTTCACGGCCTGGTGCATCGACAAGCAGTATGTAAAGCCGGAAGGTTACGTGGATTACACAATCGACTGCGTGGATGCGGCTGGGAATATCATCAAGACCTTTACGGATTCCGCAAAATCCGGCTCAACGATCCGCCCACATTACGAGATCTACGGCTATGACATGGATACCAAAAAGGAATATGCCTTCCTGCTCAGCGAGACCAATAACCACTTCCAGGTATTATATATCCCGTATAAGATCTTCCAGTACGAGTTCCGTGCGACGGATATTGAGACCGGGGATGTCTTATTTACAAAGACCATGGAAGGACGCGGCGGGCGCATGGCTGACGTTACGCTGACGGCGGACGATTTTGCGTGGGAGGGATATGAGCTGTTAAGTGACATCCCGGCCCAGGTGCGCATTTCCTCCAACAAGGCCAACAACTTCTGCAACATTTATTTAAAGAAGAAACAGGAACAGGTGGACATCGAGGAACTGCGCCCGTATGTGATTCATTATGTTTCCTATCAGGACCGTACAAAGCGCATCTTTGATGATAAAGTAGGCATCGGCGTGATCGGGTCCCAGGTGACGGGTACGTTCTTAAAAAAGGTTAACTTACCGGACGGAACGTATGAAGCGATCGCGGCGAGCGACTCCATGACCTTTACCATAAGCGGCCAGCAGGAAGTCTGCGAGTTTTATGTGTACTTCTATAAAACAGCGGAGTTTACGGATGAGAAAACGGAGGTGAATTATTCGATCCGGCTGCAGGCGGATGATACCGGAAGTGTACTCGATATCAAGACCGGCAAGGCTTACCCGGGGACGAAGATCTACCTGCGTAACACCTTCCGCCAGTACGCGTTCAAGGAAGATTCCGACAACTACTTTGTAGTCAGCGAGAACACGGATGACAATTACGCGACCGTCATGATGTACCGCGTCAGCGGAAACGCTCCGGAGCGCAACCCGCATACCGGAAAATACGACGGTGCGGAATGGCTCGTGACCTTTACGGACGAGACCGGAAACCTGCTGTTGCCATGGCGGACTGGTTTTACAAGGAAGGGAGATGTGCTTTATTTCGACTATCCAGACGTGATCGAAGGCGCGGATGGCAGCACCTACCGCGCAGTCACTGCTTCCCCGTACATCGAATACGTGGGTGGAACGGTATACCGCCAGTACAACATCCGCTACCGCAAGGGTGATGCTTCCGTCAATCTCTTAGAAAAATGGGAGAAGGAAGCGCAGGCAAGCTTTGATGAGATCCGGCGTACAGAACCGTGCCGTTACACGATCATCTACCGGGAGGAGGATTCCTGGAACGATGTCGGAATCTATACTGGAGTAGCCACAAAAGGGGAGACAGTAAGCATCCAGGGGATCGCCATCCCGGGATACACACTCCCAGATGATGCGGAAAAGAGCTTCACCCTGGACGAAGACAACAAACAGGTTGTCTTTTACGTGGAAGCGATCGACAATAACCAGTCCATGAACAAACACAAACAGGAATTCCTGATCCGCTTCACGGACGGGAACGGGACGGACATCCTGCCGCCGGTAGCCGGGGACATGGCATTTGACGGAGCGGAGGCGCACGGATATCTTCCGGTGCATTATCCGGACACCTTCCGTGATGCGGAGGGCAACATCTGGAGCGCCGATGAGCAGGGACCAAAACAGCTGACGACCTGGATGTTAAGCACGAACCAGTTCGAAATCACCTACCACAAAACCTTTGAGAACCAGTTTGAGAATTTTTACGCTGACAAACCGGAAGATGCGCAGCGGATCTTAACGGAAATGGCCGTGTACACGGTTGACGCGAAAAAACACAGCTATTATGTGATCGGGCGTGATTACAACGCGGCAACGGCGGAGGTCAGCTCCATCGTATCGCGTTATGACATTGCCAACTACACGACGGAGCTGGTGGATCAGTTCGTGGAAGACGGGGTAACCTATTACATCACCAGGGTATCCTTCAACCGGGTATGGCATGAGGAAACCTGCACCCACAACATGGAAGTGACCAAGACGGTATCCGCCGGCTGCGAAGTAACGGGCATGGTCGTTAAGACCTGCAGCAAATGCGGCTATTCGGAAACCACCTATTACCAGGCACTGGGACATGAAGATAAAAACCATGACGGTATGTGCGACAACTGCGGCGCGGCGATGAAGATGAACATCGGGGATGAAATCACGGTAGACTGGGACCCGGGCACATGCGGGCTGCCGGCCATGAAATTAAACTTCATCTGCGTCGACACGGACTACAAAGGTACCGGTAAAAAGCTCCTGCTCTGCGAGGACGGCTTTGAGGTATCCAAATATGGCGGATACAGCAGCACCGGACACGCGGTCTACCAGTCCAGTGACCTGCGGACCTTCTTAGAAGACGCATTCATGGACGGACTCAGTAACCGCAGGGTACTTGTGGACGCAGGACTTACAAACGTCGGTCTTTTGACGAAGGAAGAATATGACCGCTATAAAGCACAGGCGGAAAATACCTACCACTTCCCGGACAGCTTAACCATCTTAAAGGAAGAGCAGGGCGAGGACCTCGACGGTCTTGTACAGATGAGCGACGGAAGCCGCGTGACACCGGAAGAAGCTGGAACAAAAATGGTACGCCCGATCATCTTCATGGATGCTGGCGGCGTGAGTGAAGGCGTGGTAAGTGGCCACTGGAAGGTTGGGGACATCCAGTCCCGCACGATCGACGGCGAGACGTACCTGTTCCGCTGCGTCAACGACAACTATAAGGATAATTCCAACCTGGATAAGACGATGGCATTATTCTTATGTGACACCGTACTGCCTTCCTATACGGGGCTTCAGTATAACGAGGATGATTCCAAGCGGGATACCAGATTCTTCGGAGCGACGAACAATTACCGCTATTCCGACATCCACAGTTACTTAAGCAATGTAGACACTGGTACCGGAAACCTCGTCACGATGGATATCGGTATCGCGAATGAGTATTCCGGTTCCACAGCGGCCGGCGCTTTCGAGAACCTGGACGACCGGGATTTAAAGAAACACAAACGCGACCGTGCACAGTATCTGGAGTCAAAGCTCTACATCCCGTCTGTGGAAGAAGCACTGGATATGAAGAATTACCTCTGGAAGTTTGACCGGAGCGATACGGATAACGTGGATGCCGTCTATGACGGACATTACGCGGCTTCCTACTGGTTAAGAACACCGGTATACGGTACGGATGACCAGGTTTACGTGGTTAACCTGCAAAATGGCAACATTGAACCGCACAGCGTGGCGGAAGAATATGCGATCCCGGATACCACAGTGTCCATGGAATACTCCACCGATAACGGGAATACATGGAAGGACTGCACGGACGGACGCACCACCGTACCGGGAAGCGGATACTATCTGACCCGGTCCAAAACAGCCGGAACTTCCAAACAGCCGGTACTGTCTGGCGGCATGTACGTGCTGACCGGAACAGACGCATCCATGGAATATTCCGCAGACGGCGGTGCGACCTGGGCCGCATGCTCGGACGGGCAGACAGCAGTTGGTGTCTCATCCGCGTGCCTGCTGCGTAACCGGGCACAGTCACAGACGATAAAGACCGGCGCGGCAGTCCATGCGCTGACGGTCACAAGCGCTGATATGGAATGGTCAGCAGACCAGGGCGCAACATGGAATGCATGCGCAGACGGACTGACCGTCGTTCCGGATGCAGGTATTTATCAGATCCGCCAGAAGTCGAATCCGGAAGGAATCACGGAACAGGAGAGCGTGACCCGCTACCCGCTCTCCGGTACCGAGACTGGATATGAGTATTCCGACCATAATGCAGACTGGGCTGGATGCCAGAAGCAGACGACCTATGTGGAGCGCGAAGGCACCTACGTGGTACGGCGCGTCGGCGCCGGCACGGACCGGATGGCCGTCAAGCAGGCATGCAGTGTCGGTATCCGCCCGATGTACAGCGTATATCAGGACCATTAACTGGAATTTACACGAAATGGGGCCGCATTTGCGGCTCCATTTTTTGCGGATAACACTTTTTGGACCAGACTATGGGTGCCGAAAAGGTGTGATTTTTTGCGGATAACACTTTTTGGTCATATTTCCCCGATAGATGCGAAAAAATGGGCTGAAAAAAGATACAGATAGTGAAAAAATACAGATAATCAAGAAAAAATAACGAAAATCGTAAGAAAAATTAAGAAACAAGAACAGCCGGAAAGTCCGGACACAGAAACGTCACATTTTTTTGAAAGATGTAACATACTGAGAACAAGCCCGTGATCGCGGTATGCGAAGGGCAGTAATCCCCGGGATGACCGGGAAATGTAAGAAAAAGAAAGGAGAACAAAAAGTGAGAAAGAATCAGAGATCACTGATGAAAAGATGTACCGTAGCGGTCGTATCTGTTTCAACCGTGCTCCCGAGCATCGCTCCGGCCATGACCGTCTTGGCGGATGAGCTGGACCAGGATGCGGATCTTGACGGATCCTCGGATGAATCCGTTAAGAAATCGGCGGATGCGGATCAGGAACCCGATGAGGACGTCACGGATAAAGTCATCAAGAAGGCAACCAAATCAGAAGCCGATGGCAAAACGGATGATGAGCTGGAAGTGGATGAAGACGGCAATCCGGAAGACGGCGACTTAAACGATGACATCAATGCATCCAATGAATCCAAAGCAGAGGAAGAAACTCCAGACCAGACACTGGATGACATCACGTTATCCGGAAAGGATTTCGGGGAATATCCGGAATTCGGATCCGAAGATTTTGTGAAGTGGCTGTCTGAGGCATCCGATGAAGAAGTTGAGGAATGGTATGCGGCAGCAGTCGTTGCAAAAAGCGAGAACAAGGCAACTGACTCCGAAGCAACCCCGTCCGAATCCGAGGCAGAAGTGCCGGCGTTCGGAACAGACGCATTCTGGGCATGGCTGTATGAGGATGCTGCCGAGATGGTGGACGGCGAATGGCTGTATGACATGGACGCGATCTTAAGCTGGATGGTAAAAGCAGGCTATGAGAATGCCTATGATTTCATCCAGGAATTCTTCTTAAAAGATGCGGAACTGCATCCGCTCGACAGCTATCCGGAATTTGGTACTGCAGAGTTCTGGAGCTGGTTCATGTCCGCAAACGAACAGGACGTGAAAGCATGGCACGCAAGCATTAAAAAGGAAGATACCGAAGGGGCAACAGAAGAACAGCTTGCTTCCTACGCATTATCCTTATGGAACGAGGATCAGTCCGATGTTTCTGAGGAGTTTAATACCTGGTTTGAGACAAACTGCGTGATTCGCAATGAAGAGGGCGAGATCACAGGCTATCATTACGATGTGCTGTTAGACTGGATCTGCCATGTGGATTTTGAAACCGCATACGGTTTTCTGACAATGGCGGCAGAAGCCATGATGGTAATGCCGTTAAGCATCATCGGTTCCCTGTGGCCGGAAAATTATGGTGCGAACGGTAACGTATACAGCGATGGCAACGGTACAAAAGAGAACCCGTATACCATCGACAGCGTGGAGGACCTGCGCCAGTTCGCGGCCATGATCGCGCAGAACAAGGACACTTATAATAATGACGATGTCTACTACCGTATCAAGAACGGTACGTATGACTTAAATGGATGCTGGCTGCCGGTCGGCGGTGCCTTAAATGATGGCGGTACCCCAAGCGCATTCCGTGCACATTTAGCCTGCGACGACAAGGTTGTTATCGAGAATTTCGGCACAAGAGCAAATACGGCTATCGGTGTCAGCGCAGACATGATCTCCAAGGTGACCATGCAGCAGCACTACGGCTTCTTCGCAAAGCTGGGTGCAGGTGCAACCGTAACCGGTCTGCATATCCAGACAAACGGGAATACCGTTTCTATCGGTAGAGAGGGCGGAAGCTATGTCGGACTGATCGCCGGTGAGGCAATCGACGCAGACATCAAGGACTGCTATGTCAGCGGATATGTAACAAACGCTTATGGTTACACTGGCGGTATCGTAGGATACGCCCATAGTTCCGACACATCCGACACCAACAGAGGCACCGTAATCGAAGACTGCCGTGCAGATGAGATCGCTGTATGGACCAGCAACCTTGCCCCGAACGGATACTGCGAAGGACACTCCGCAGTTGGCGGTATCGTAGGTTACGCAGCGAATACCTCCATTCTGGATACAGTTGTGGATACAAACGCCGGCTCTGGAAACCATATCTATGGTAACAGCGCATTCGTCGGCGGTATCGCAGGTGTCATTAAAAATGCCAACGTGATCAACTCCCAGGTAGAATCCGGACAGGTAGGATCCAATGAGTCTTACTCAGTCGGCGGACTGGTTGGCGGTTACAACGGCGGTAAAGTCCGTGTTGGCCGTTTCTCCGGCGATGTCATCGCACCGACCGGCGGATATAACTACTCCGCATGCTTCATCGGAAGCGCGATCCGCAATACAACCTTCACTTATGGTGAATATGGCGAAGTAGCATACCTGTTTGCTGATACCAAGGGCAAAGCAGACAAGGGTGTTCTTGGCGGAAAACCGGCATCAGTAAGCGGAACATACGGAACCGACGCATACATCGGATATTGGCATGCAGGAGACAAGGGATACACCCTGGTTTCCGGAAATGTTGACCAGGATAGTGCGGATGGTGACTATTTCTATGAGCTGCTTGAAAACGGAATCCAGGCAACCACAAGAGCTGCGGGCAGTAACTCCGCAATGGATCCGAACCTCGCAACCATCAATCACTACACCTGTGACAGTTCAGGTAACCCGATCCGCGGATATCTGTTAACTACTGATAACCCGATCGTAGATGGCAAGCTGGCATCCGAAATGACCGCGTATGTGCTCGGCAACAATTATCGTAAGCCGGCTACTTCCACACATCAGGTCGCATTCGCAGAAGGCGATGTTGTTTACGTGACCTTTGATGACAAGAAGGAGACCAATGCAGCAGGAGATACAGTCGGATTCTATAAGCTGAACGACGCAGTGGAACAGAACCCGTGGTATTCCCACAAGAACATCAACGGATTCCTGGAGGAAGAGGCAGTCAGCAAGGCGGGCATCAATAAATCCGGCGGCTATCACTTCAGCATGCCAGGAGCCGACACGACGATTGGTGCCGTATATAAGAAGAGCAGCGAGTCCGTAGAGATCCTCCCGAACCGCGTGGTATTCGATATCACCCAGATCCGTACCGGCACCAGAGAGCAGCCGACGATCGAATGGCGCGCAACTGCATATGACGCAGACCCGGACGTTTCTTCTGGAACAGCCAAGATCATCACAGATGGTAAGGGCAACAAATGGGAGAATATTCTGATTGCATCCCAGACCCAGGATGGCAAGCTGATCGTCAATGAAGCTGCCAAGTTCTGGATGACCAGCGCTACAAACGGTGCGGAGAATAAGACGTTTAACCTTAACTGGGCATTCTCAAATAACAGCACCGTATCCACCGATGGCGGAAACGGCCTGATTTACAATCTTGTCGCAGGAAACGGAAATACCGCAGCTCCGGCCGCATATTTCATGTTAAACCTGACGGATGCAGCTACGTCCGCGATCGCAAAACAGGCAAATCTGCTGGCCGCAAAGCAGATCCAGGACGGTTATAAGAACAGCATCACAACGGCTTCCCCGTACTGGTATCATTCCGTTGTAACCGCAACCGCACAGGTAGAGGATGCGAATGATCAGGCAAATCCTCCGATGGGTACTCTGGATGCAACCTTTAAGTTTAACATCGTGGATCAGACCCAGGTTGCCGTACAGGGTGTGGCATTAAATCACAATAACATCACCTACAACGTAGTCCGTACATTATCCGGTGACCGTAAGAATCCGGAAGTGAAGTATACGGTAAACGGAGAATCCGATGCGGCAGACGGCAGTGTTTCTGACCTGATCGCTACCTTTAACCCGGATTACTTCAGTAAGGATGATGTCAGCTGGTACATCACAAAGACCGGACTGGAAGAAGACTTTGCTGCCATCAAGGGTCAGGTCGTTGAAAATGCGATCGGCAATGTTGATGACGGTACATTAAATGTCAGCACCAGTGCGAACAGCTATAAGAATGCTTACGTAAACTTAAAGGGCATCTCTGAGAAGAGCGCGGACGGTAACGTAACCATCGCAGCATGGGCCGGTGATGAGGATGCGAAGTATACCGCAAGAATGATCAAGAACCCGGGCGATGCACATCAGTACCAGATGTTAGTGAAGGTAACCGCAAAGGATGCTTCTAAAAACACTGTAACCGACACCTGCCTGGTAACCGTAAACTTCCAGACTGAAGACAGAACCGAGATCATGCCGACTGAGGTGAAGATCAATGACAAGTCCAAGATCCAGGACTATAACATCTTCTATACCTTCAAGGGTGACCGCAACTCCGAGATCACGAAGAGAACCATCTCTTACGCAGGCGGAAAACAGGAGTACTTAACGGACGGCATCGGCGAAAAGCTGAGCGCAACCGTAACCAGCTATGGTGAGGAATATGACAGTTCCAACAGCAACTACCAGCCGTATGAAAACGGCGTTATCTGGAGCATCGGCAGGGTAAACGCAGGTGATTCCTTAGATGTGAACGACGTACTCCGCATCGACCAGGAAACCGGCCAGATCACGGTAAGAGGTTTTGACGACAGCACAGATGTAAACGCTGACGGATATTCCCCGTGGGTTCAGAGCCTGATCGCAGCAAACAAACTGAACGGCCGTACCGTAACAGTCCGTGTATACGCCACCTCCAAGAAGGATCACAGCGTTTATGATTACAGAGATATCAATATCACATTCAAGGCTTCCACTGCATTCTCTGAACAGCAGGAAGGTATGACCTTTGATATTGTAGAGACCAAGAACGTAGCCAAAACGGTTGACGGTACTTCTGTTGTGGAAAAGAGTACCTGGACCGGTATCGATAAGCAGGAATTCTCTGCAGCGTTAAGTGGTGTTGACGCAGCTCCGAGCGTATCCATTCAGGATGAAAATGGCAATGTGGTAAATGCAGGTTCTGCTATTAAATGGGAATCTACTCCGCAGTATGACCCGGATAACAAACAGACATTTGCATACCTGACTGTAAATACCGATTCTCAGTGGTTCTCCACCATCCGCAACAGCCGTGGCACAGATAATAAGGGAACCAAGCAGTTCAAGATCGTGGTTGAGTCTGCAAATGCTGATTCCAGACTGGAGATTCCGGTTACAGTAAATTACCGCTATGACGGTCTTGATATGACCGCAGAGCAGTTAAGAGCATTACCGGCAGGCTTTGAAGCAACCCCGGACCATTATGATGTAGATACTCCGGCGGAAACTTACGATGTATCAAAGGGTACCGTAAACGACCGCGATATCAACCTGAAGGTAGTTGTTACCCAGGGAAGCAAGAGCGAGAACGTGGAAGCGACCAAGAAGTGGTCCTACGGTATCGTAAAACTTGGTAATACCTATTACTCCGAGAATGGTGTTGCCGCAAACCAGGGTACTTATGAGCTGACCGGCGAGATCGCAAACTTTGCGAAGATCGACGAGAATGGTTACCTGGTACCGATCAAGGGTACATGGGAAGACCTGATCGCAGCGAATAAGACCAAGGGCCAGAAAACTGGTATGGTTACCTGCTACAAGCAGGAAGCTGGCAAGAGCAGGGTGGAAGACAGCTATAAGGTAACGATCGATTTCCGTTACGATATGGCTTACATCGACCAGCACGAGAAGACCTTCAATGTCGTTTACACGGACAATTCCTTCACCAACGACAAGAAGAACAACTGGACCGGTGACCAGACCACAGACCCGTTCAAGCTGACCGCACATTTCACAAACGAGTTCGGCACAAGCGTAACTCCGGATTATGAGTACGATCAGGATATCTTAAGTATTGACGCAGACGGCAATGTAACACTGAAACGTGAGTGGATGCAGAAGATCATTGATAACGCGAAGGATTTCGGCTCCGGCGTATTTACTGGCCAGAAACAGGTAACTGTTACAGCCAGAGGTAATAACGGAACAACAGATACCTGCGTGATCACGATCAACTTCCGCTACGACCAGGCAAGACTGAATTCCAATACCGAGGAATACACGATCATCCGTACCCAGACGTCCAGAACCAATAATCCGTCCCATACCTGGAGCGAATTAAAGGATGGTACTGTGAAGGATATCGCTTCCAGAAAGCTGCAGGCGTCCATGCACTTAGCAGACGGCGCACAGACAACTGCTTACTGGAGTTCCGAGAATGAAGCTTACGTAACCGTAAACGATGACGGTGTCATCATGCCGGCAGTCGACCAGGCATGGCAGGATGCGGTGATCGCAAACGGAAAATACAAGGACAGCAGAACCGCAGCGATCAACGTGACAAACATTGATGAGACGGTAAAAGACAGCTGTAATGTAACTGTAAACTACATTTACGAAGACGTAGAACTTGAGAAGAATACTGCGGTTATGAATGTCAACCTGAAGGCAACCGGTCTGCGTGATAACGCGACTTACGCAATCAGCGGACATACACTGAATAACCCGGCTACCATTCATTCTCATGACGCAGCAGAAACAGAGATTGTTTACGAGGTAGAGGGCGATGCGGCTTCCTTCCTTGAGGTGGATGCAAATGGCAGGATCAGCCTGAAGCTGCCGAAAGATGGTAACGGCGATCTCTTAACCGGTTCCAACTTTAAGACTGGCGCATCCAAGTTCATCCAGGATGCAATGACCCATCCATATACTCAGGACGGACAGTTTGTATCTACCACAACTGCTACCGTGATCGCACGCAGTGCAGACGGACGTATGGCAGACCAGTGCAACCTGACCATCAATCTGACATACGAAGATATGCAGATGGACGAGAAGGAACAGACACTGGATGTTACCATCAGCGCACTGAACCGTGAGCAGAAGCTCTACGACATCAGCAAGTTTGACGGACAGGTCGCATTCAGCAACCATTCCACAGACCCGAATGATACCGTAAGCTTTACTTCCAGCAGACCGGATATCTTAAAAGTAAATGCGGATGGTTCCTATGCACTCGTTGTTCCGGATTATGCGACAACCGGCTGGAAGGGTGAGACATTCCTGGCAGCCCGCAACGATTTCTTAAAGCAGGCAATGCTTGATGAGAACGCAGGTAAACCGCAGAGCGTGGATGTCGTGATCACCGCGACCACCAAATACAGCGGAATGCAGGATTCCATGATCGTTCATGTAAATCTGACTTACCGTGCTGTAACCCTGGATAAGCATGAAGCACGCATGTCTGTGACCATGAACGCAAACGGAAGTGCAAATGATCCGACTTACTCCTTCACTGGAGACCTGGAGCTGGATTTAAGAAGCACGATCAACGATCCGAACCTGGACAACACGACCGCAAAATATACTTCCGAAAACCCGGATATCTTAACGGTTGATGAAAACACCGGTAAGGTAACCTTCACACAGCCGAGAAACCTGACAAGTAAGGAGTTTAAGGCAGAACTCGAACAGGGCGGAAAGAAGTACGAATTCATCAAGGAAGCTCTGCAGTATCCGTATCAGGCGGATAAGACAGACAGCCTCCGCACCCGCGATGTTGTGATCAAGGTAACGGATAACTCCGGACATGAAGATCAGTGTACCGTACATGTAACCCTGATGTATCAGAACCTGACGGTTGCCAACAAGGAAGTATCCGCGGATTACGTATTAAGGACCAAGGATCTGGCAAATGGTGTATACGAAGTGATCGGAAGCCCGGTTTCTGCAGCTGCAAACCTGCATTCCCCGACTCTGACATCCATTGAGTACGAGTCCAGTGACCCGAGCCTTGCAACTGTGGATGAAAACGGAATGGTAAGCGTTGTTGTCCCGAGGGACAGCAGTGGCAATCTCCTGACCGGTGACGCATTCAAGAACGCAGCAAACGAGATGTTCGCATCCGCTATGCAGCATCCGTACGACTTAAATGATGATGATCCGGCTGACGTAACAACCAGACAGGTTACCATCACTGCGAAGGCGAAAAACGCAGCTGGCGATGTAGTAATGACCGATACCACAACCGTGACATTCAACACGATCTTTGAGAAGATGGAGCTGGCAGAGGATGTTCAGGAACTGAATGTTAACGTAAAGGCTACCAACTTAACCAAGCGCGTATATGACATCACGGGATATACCGGCCAGATGGGATATAAGGTAAATTCCAAGACGGATAAGAATACGACTGCAAAATTCGAGCTTGTAAACCCGGAGGATGCAAAGATCATCACCTTAAACAGCGACGGTACGTATTCCTTAAATATCCCGGATAAAGAGGCGACGCAGTGGACCGGTGAGGCATTCGAGAACGCTTTAAGCGACTGGATGAAGGAAGCCATGAAGCATCCGACCAGTTCTGCAAATCCGTATGTGACTACCGCCAAGATCCCGATCAGGGCTGTGTCCGAGTACGATGGATTATCCGACAGTGCTTACATTCAGGTGAACTTCACTTATGAGCAGGTTGAGATGACCGATCATGAGATGGATATGAACATCACCTTAAAGGCTACCGGCAATGCAGACGACCCGACTTATCAGCTGACTGGAACCAGTGCAAGCTTAAGGGGCATCATCAGCGCAGGCAGCATCGACAATAAGACTGTTTCCTTCACCTCCGGCGACGAAAGCATTTTAAAGGTTGACGCAGCCGGCAACGTAACATTCAACTCTCCGTACTATATGGACCATGAGCATTTTGTGGAGCAGGCTTCTGATTTCATTAAAGATGCCATGAAGCGCCCGTATATGCCGGGTACCGATGAATACGTACATGAAAAAGATGTCCTGATTACCGTAACTGACCAGAGCGGCCAGATGACGGACGAGTGCACCGTTCATGTAAAACTGACCTTCGAGAACCTGACCATGAAGAAGAAGAACGTGGCTATGGACCTGACCCTTCGTGCGGAAGACTTGGAAGGCAAGAAGTTCAGTGTGCTGGGTGACAGCGTATCTGCAGCTGCAAACTTAAATGTGAACGGCGGCGGTAAGCTGAAATACAGCGTCGTAGGCAGAAACGACCTGGTATCCGTAGATGAAGATGGCAATGTCTCCATCGTGCTTCCGGATTCCATGGAGGGCGACGACTTCCTGAACAATGCGAATGAGCAGTTAAAGGATGTCATGAACCATCCGTATAATCCGAATGATAATGACCCGCAGGATATCATCTCCCGCGAAGTCGTAATCAAGGCCGAGAATGAAGACGGTACCATGTATGACACCTGCACCGTAAAGGTAAATCTCCTCTATGAGAAGATGCAGCTCAGCCCGGATGTACAGGAATTAAATGTCAAGATCAAGGCAACCAACCGCGAGAAGCGCGTATACGAGATCACAGGATATACAGGTAAGATGGATTATTCCATTTTCTCTAAATACCCGGATAACGATACCGCGACCTTCAGCCTGGCAACTGCCAGCGACGCCCAGATCCTGAGCCTCAACAGCGACGGATCCTACTCCTTAATCGTACCGGATAAGGATGCAACTAACTGGACCGGTGACGCGTTTAACGCACAGGCAACCGCTTTCTTAAAGGAAGCAATGTCCCATCCGTCCACACCGGAGCATCCGTACACCACAACCAAGGATATCACCCTGAATGCGGTATCTGAGTACAACGATATGCGTGACAGCGCAATCGTCCGCATCAATGTAACCTACGAGGAAGTAGAGCTGGATACCCATGAAGCAGACATGGACATCAAGTTAAAGGCAACCGGATATGCAGATGATCCGGTATACGAGCTGACCGGAACGAACCTCGATCTGTCCAGCATCATCCATTCTGCTGATTTAAACAACAAGAATGTTACCTTCAAGTCCAGCGACGAAAGCATTTTAAAGGTAGACAACAAGGGCAAGGTAACCTTCAACATGCCGTATTATATGGATCAGAAGCAGTTCATGGAGCAGGCTTCCGACTTCATCAAGGATGCCATGAAGCGTCCGTACATGCCGGGTACCGATGAGTACAGACATGAAGCAGACGTCGTGATCACGGTATACGATGAGAGCGGACAGTTAGCAGACCAGTGTACGGTCCATGTAAAACTGACCTATGAGAACCTTGTTGCGAAACAGAAAGAAGTAACCATGAAGCTGAAGCTCCGCGCGAAGAACCTTGCCCGCAAGGAATTCGAAGTGGTCGGAGACCCGGTTTCCACGGCTGTTAATGTAAACTCAGATGTTTACAAGAAGGCAGTCTACACTTCTTCCGATAAGAATCTCCTTACCGTGGATGAGAACGGACAGGCATACATCACCCTGCCGGCAACCATGAGCGGTGACGGATTCGTAAACAACATCAACGGCTTCTTAAAGGATGCCATGCTGCATCCGTACGATAAGTCCGCTCCGTACACCAGCACGACCAGCGCAACCGTAACGGCTGCCACGGAGGATGGAACCATGAAGGATACCATCACCGTAAACTTCGAGCTGATCTATGAGAATACGGATATTACGGACAGTGCGCGCACCATGGACGTGACCATCACCGGTACCGGCTCCAGCAGCAACCCGACATACACTCTGTCCGGCAATACTGCAGCACTGACCACGAAGCTTTACAACACCACAACGGATGAACACGGACCGTTATATTCTTCCAGTGATCCGGGTATCCTGGCAGTCGATAACGCGGGCAAGCTGACCCTTGTCGCTCCGGCAAACCTGCAGGGAAGCGCATTCAGCGATTATCTGAACGCATTCTTAAAGGATGTACTGGCGCATCCGTACACAACGGCAAATCCGTATGTGGCAACGAAAGTCGTAACCATCAAGGCAACCAACGGCGAGGGAGACCTTGCAGATGAAACGCCTGTTACCATCCGCGTGAAGTACGTCAATAACACCTCCTCCTACAGCGGAGGCGGCGGACACTCCGGCGGTGGCGGAGGCGGTGGCGGCGGAAGCCACAGTTCCGGCGGTGGTGGCGGAAAAGTCACAACCGGCGTCGGACCGAGCGGTTCCAAGACAACCACATCCAGCAGCCTGCCGACTTACGTTGTATCCGGCGGTACCTGGGCATTAAATGCGGCCGGCAAGTGGATCTATACCAACGGACGTACTTATACGGACGAGTGGGCAGCAGTCCATAATCCGTACGCAGATACTTCCAAGGGCCAGAAGGAATTTGACTGGTTCCACTTCGGTAAGGACAGTACCATGACAACCGGATGGTACACGGAAGTAGACGGTAATACGTACTACTTAAGCCCGATTTCGGACGGTACCCAGGGTCACATGCTGACCGGCTGGAACTGGATCGACGATAACGGCGACGGTATCTACGAGTATTACTACTTCGAGACCGAGTCCAACGGAACCCGCGGCAAACTCTACAAGAACACCAATGTCGGCGGTTATATGGTCAACGGTAAGGGCCAGTACGTAGACGGAAACGGCCGCGTAGTGACCAAGACGGCGGCAGAAGTGGCAGCAGCCACGAAAGCAGCAAACGTACCGTCCTACGTTATCCAGGACGGAACCTGGCAGAAAGATGCGCAGGGCAGATGGACATTCGCAACGACCCGCCAGTTCAAAAACGAGTGGGCAGCTGTCTATAACCCGTACGCAGATACAGCTAAGGGACAGAGAGCATATGACTGGTTCTACTTTGGCGCAGACGGCACCATGAAGACCGGCTGGTTCACCGACAGTAACGGCGATACCTACTATCTGAACCCGTCATCTGACGGAACCCAGGGCCGTATGCTGACCGGCTGGAACTGGATCGATGCTGACGGAGATGGCAAGAGGGAGTGCTACTACTTCGAAGCTGAATCCAACGGCAAACGCGGCAAGCTCTACAAAAACACGACCATTAACGGGTTCAAAGTGAACGCGAAAGGCCAGTGGGTAGATAATAGCGGCAACGTAAGATACCAGTAAGCCAAATCCTGAATCACGAACCCCGCCGGAAACGGCGGGGTCGTGACGCAGGATAGGTCTTTTTAGGAGAAGAGGGACTTTTATGAAAAAATCCAGTAAGAAGCTGATTGCTTCTGTAATGGCGTGTACTTTGGTCGGAACGCTCGCCTTTAATGGTACTTTGGCATATCTGACAGATTCGGAAGGTGCAGCAAACGTTGTAACAGTCGGCAAGGTCCAGATTGATCTGGAGGAGCCTGGCTATCCGGGAAACAACAGTGATGAGGTGAAGCGTGTCATTCCAAATCAGGCGATCGTAAAAGATCCACAAGTGGAAAATACGGGCAATAACGCGGCCTTAATTTACCTGAAGGTGGATATTCCGCAGGAGAATTTCACAGAGATGAGCCCGGATGGAACACTTGGTGAAAAGAAGATGCAGGATCTGTTTTCCCTGAAGGGCCTGGACGGGGACTGGGAGCTGGTCAAGACAGAGTCTTCTACCAATGCAGATACACAGAAAACAAAGACTACCTATGTATATGCGTACCGGAAGCCGCTTGAGAAAGGCGCCACAACGTCAAAGCTGTTCGACAAGGTGCAGATGAAGAATGCCATTGAGAATGACTTAAGCGGCAATGTGGAAGATATCGTGATCACGGCATGTGCGATCCAGGCTACGGATATTCCTGGCGAGGATTTAACGGTTGGTGGGGATGGATATCTGAACACTACCACACTGAACAACGTATATACGATTTTCGTAAATCAGTCCGGGGATAAAGATGTCAGACCGGCTGATAAAGGAGACCGGACCCAGACAGGTAAACTTGGAACGATCACTTACAATCTTGGAGATGGCGCTTCTTTAAATGATGCGTTATATGAATATAGTACTGCCGATTACGGCTATGTCCCGCCGACGCCAACGAGAGAAAATTATACCTTTGCCGGATGGGAACCGGAACAAATTGCAGCTGATAGTGTGGGTAACATATCATTTACAGCAAAATGGGAAGCGGGCATGACTGCTACTTTAGAGACCAAGGGCCTCCACGAAAAAATGAAAGATCTTGCAGGAGCGCAAACCGTGATTACGGCATTCTTACATTCCAATACAAAGCCAACAGATGCAAACATGACGAATGCAAATGTGATATCGACAAGCGATTCTGAAACGCCAATTTATTTGTGGAGAGATGGAACAGCATTCAAATGGTGGTCAAAGGCTGAAATCGTAAATGCGGGATCTGATTTGGACGGATTTTTTTATGGGTACTCATCATTAACTGATATCAGTGGTTTGGCTGATTGGAATACCGGTTCCGTCACAAGTATGAATCAAATGTTCAGGGGCTGTAACAAACTTGAGAATGTAAATGCTCTCGCAGAATGGAACACCATAAATGTCACGCGTCTGTCGAGCATGTTCATGAACTGCAGTAGTCTTACCAATTTAGACGGACTTAAAAAGTGGGATACCACAAACGTCACGACTCTAGGTGGCATGTTCATGAACTGCAGTAGTCTTACCAATTTAGACGGACTTGAAAACTGGAACACCACAAACGTCACGCAGATGAACGGAATGTTCAATGGCTGTAGCAAACTTAAGAACATAAGTGCTCTCGCAGAATGGAACACCACAAACGTCACGCAGATGAATATGACGTTCTATTACTGCAGCGAACTTGAGAGCATAAGCGCTCTCGCAAACTGGAGCACCGCAAACGTCACGGATATGACGTGGACGTTCATAGGTTGCAAGAAGCTTACCGATGCATCCGCCATCAATGAATGGGATATTACAGCAGTAACAAGCTTTAAACAGATGTTCTATAACTGCCCATCCCACCCGAACTTTACCAAACGTGCAGGCACATGGAGTGGTGGCACATTCATTCCAACAACTTAGCAAGCTGTTTCTATTATCAACAGTAAGCGGCATGAATTGGTCGGTATAGAAACCTGGACCGTTCTACTTTTGCGGATAACAGAAAATGGTCATCATCCGTTCATGCGCACATCAAAAAATGACCAAAAAGTGTTATCCGCAAAAATTCAGGACAAAAGGCCAATATGGAAATATCCGACATACTGAAAACATGAGAACGGCGCAAAAAAACATACTCCTTTCTTTCATATAGAGCCCCTCAAAGCGCGGGGCAGCGCCGGACCTCATGCATATATTCCCATTTTTTCTCAGCTCGTGGAAATCGAGTAAAAATATTTCCAAAAATACCGCGGAACTTCATCCTCTCCGCGGTATTTTTATGTTCGGAAAAATTATTGAAAATTCCGGTCACAGAAAAGACACAAATCAGAAAGATGCGACATACTGAACAAAGACACGAAGAGAAAGGAGAAAAGCTATGCGTGTAACAAAACCAGACAGTTTGGAACGCCGGACTGGCATACGATCACTTCCGCAGCGCGGACTATGTGTATTGTTAGCCGGTTTTATGGCATTTCAGAATGTGGTGCCAAGTCTCGGCACGATGAGTGCCTATGCCGTGTCTACACAAAAGCCGGTCAACCCGGACGGAACAACGCCGAACGGGAACAAACCGCAGGATACGATCCATACGGAAGAGGTGTATGTCAACGATACACCGCTGCGTCTGCAGGTATCCAAAGTAAAGACGGCACAGGGAGCGCATGAGGGGCTGAACCCGAAAACGGTGGAAAGCACCCTCGCGGATACGATCACCTATAAAGTATCCGGCCGTATTGAAGGAGCGGAAAATGCCCTGATCAAGCAGTACGGGGAAAACCAGATTGAGCTTGCGAGAAGCAAGGACGGGACTTATCTGGGATATGGGTGGTTAAAGGGTACTCTGGAGTACTTGACAAAGAGAAAACTCCAGGGCACGGATGAAGAAATTGACATCAAGTATAACCAGCAGGGAATCTTTGAGGGTTATGCGTATGTCACAAAGACTCTGGAAACAGCCAACGACACGAACCGTTATGTTGCGGGCGCAACCATGACGTTGTACGACGCACTGGAGATCAATTATAATCCGGGAACCGAGTATGATAAGGATAATAAATGGCTCGGTGTGACCGTGGAGCGTTCTGCGGGATCCGGCAACGTTGAAATGGTTTACGTCAACAAGGGTTATGCTGGCAGCCGGATCGAGTATGTGAAGCAGAAAGAAGATGAATCCAAAGTCACTACGGACGAAAACGGGACCGAAGTGGATGACAATTACAATTATCAGGATGCCATCAATGATAAGGGGGACGGTGTCTGGATCGCAAAGACGATACAGAGAGAAGATACCCCGATCCTGTTTTACAGTTTCGATAACCTGCATGTTACGACCAACGATGAGTACGAAACAACCGTTGGTACCAGCAATGCGAAAAAAATTGATGAGATCTTCGGATCGCAGCGCTACAACAAGGCAGATTCCGTATACGGATTTGATAAAAACGGCAATGTGATCAATGCGGATCAGTACGATAACCGCGATTTCTCAATTTATGCATTTGAGGATGGCGAAACAACCCCTGTATTTGAATTCACAGGCGGAAATTTTAAGAACATCCATTATTCCCAGCGTGAGAAGATGTTCCGTTTTTATGATGAGGACGGAAAACAGGATAAGGATATGCGGATGTACCATCTGGATAAAGACGGCAACCGCGATTCTTTGGTAGACCCGACCACCGGTATCGCGTATCTGGTGGAATCCATTGATAAAAAGGATTCCCATGATAACATCCATGGTACCAACGATGATTTCAACTCCGATAAGGATGTAAAGATTTTTGTATGGCCGGTTAATACCTTCTATGACGGCACCGGCAACGCGGATGATAACACCAAGGGAAGCCATTACTTCCAGAAGATCATCACGACCAGACCGGCTACCATCAATGCGGATACCGCGGATGAATATGTTTTCGGAACGTTAAAAGACGGCAAATTCGAGAACAGCCTCAACCCGGTACTGGATAAGAATGGACACCCGGTATACAACCGCGTTTCCAAGGAGACATATACAAAAGGTTCCGATAAATATGATTACGATGATGAAGAGTATCTGGGATACGTCTATGAAGACGGACTGGATGACTGGAATGAGAATGCCTATGTCATCAACAATCACAGTGACCTGTATAATGGGGATAAAGACGACCCATTCAATCAGGAAACACATTATCAGTACTCCAACCAGCAGACGATCAAGGTGACCATCGATGTGGATGGAAACTACATTGTAAACGGCAGCCAGACCGTACCGGTACCGGCAAGATCCGGTTATGTATTTGCAGGCTGGCTGGTGGAACCGAACACATTGGCAGACGGAAAGACTGTAAAAGCCTACTGGAGAAACCAGAACAACACTATGCCTCCGGAGCAGGAAGCAAAGTGGTATTCCTCAAAAGCAGCAACCGGAACCACAAAAGAGGTTACCGTTACGTTTGATGCAAACGGCGGCGCTTTCCGTTCCGGAAGCGGCGATATCCATTCCACGGACAATGTCCTGTACAGACGATTAGGCGATGCTTACCTGATCAATAATACCTGGGTAACCGGAGAGAATACTCCGAATGATCCGTTTGATACCCAGAAGGTAGACACGGTGGGAAACACAGCTGCCAAAAAGAATACGATCTCCGCAGACGGTTTGACAGGAAATGACGTATATTCCGACCAGACCACCTCAGGCGGACAGGCAGATATGTTAAAACGGCTGCCGCATTCCCTGTATATCATGGAGGAGCTCGCAGCACCGGACGGATATGTAAAAGCCATGCCGGTAGCGATCACCATGAATGAAAATACAAATGTCCAGACGGCTGAAATGACGGATACGACCATTAAAGTTGAGATCGTCAAAGTAGACGGAACGGATAATTATACGAAGAACCTGCGAAGAAATGGTGAGACCGTAAAAACGGCAGCAGGAGATACCGTAACAAAACAGGAAGAAAAGGGCGCTTATGGTTATGGCCACGTGCCGGGTGCAGTGTTATCCATGAAGGGTGAAGACCAGGCAACGAAAAAAGCCTTCAGTGACTGGGTATCCATCACTTCCTGTACGAATTTTACGAAAAAGAACAGCGGCGGCACCTGGTACATTGAATTTGATACCACAAAACCGCTTTTCCTGGAAGGTATTCCGAAGGGAACGTACACGCTTACTGAGGTTCGCACTCCATCCGGATACGTAACGATGAAGCCGCAGACCATCACGGTCGGAGAGTACGAAGGCGTACAGCTCTTCAGCATGACAGACGAACATACGAAAGTAGAGATCGAAAAGTACATGACGGAAGAGGATGGGACCAGAAAGCTGCTGCCGAACGCAAGCCGCGCAAAACTGGGCCTGTACGACAAGGACGGTACTATGGTAGCGGATTGGTATACGGATGATGCCAGCGACTACACAAATGGCGGAGCTGCAAAGCAGGCGCCGATGAATACCGGTTTCTTTGCAAGAGCAATGAGAGCGGTAACCTCACTCTTTAAGGGCGGGGCAGGCGGACCGGATTACACTTCCTTTACGGAACTGTTCCAGAACGCATATAACAATGGCGCCAGTGATATGGAAACGATCACCTGGAACGTAAAACGCACGGCAACCTTAAAGGCCGGTTCGACAGACGCGAAAGAGCAGTGGCAGATTTCCGATGGTACGGTGATCACCGTGGCAAATGGAGTCGTGCCGGACGATGCGCCGGAAGAATTCAAAAACGCCTACGCAGATGAAGACCGGGATAAAACTTCTGATACGTTTGAGTATCCGGTGACTTTAAAAGCCACCAAGGATAAAACAAAAACGACCAGCATGGGCGATCAGTTCTGGAATGTCAGCAATGGCACTGTCATGCACATCTGTGCATCCGTCGATGATGATTCCAGTTCTGCGGATTACCAGTCCTATATTATGGACTATCAGTTTGATTATCGTACCATCGCAGGAAATGGCGTGACTTATCTGACGGTCGACGGAACCAGACGGTTCGATTACCTTGCGACCGGCAAATATACGGTAAAAGAGATTGAAATCCCGGAAGGTTTTGCAAAAGCCGCTGATAAACAGATCACGGTAGATGAAACGGACGATATTCAGATCTTCGATATCGAAAACCGGAAAAGGGAATTGAAACTGTCCAAATATATCGTGGACGGTGCAGGACGCTATTTCGCAGGATATTATGACAATGAAGTGCATTACACTGATGACCTGACAAAAGCTGCAGTCATTAGAGATGTTGAGCTGGCACTTTATCGCAGCGAACAGCAGATCGCAGATCCGGACAATGCGTTCAAAGATGGCGATGTCCCGGATGGCGCAGCCCTGGTAGATAATTTCACAACAGGAAAAGACGGTTCCTATACAGAATATGAATATCAGAAGGAACTGATCCGGAAGGAGCAGATCGGGCAGTTAAAACCGCATACAGTAAAAGATGTCCAGGACGGATGGTATTATCTGGTAGAGAAACAGCCGTTAAACTATATGTTATCGGCAGCAGTCAAAGAGTTCCAGATTACCGGCCAGACAACGGACACAGAACTGGCAGGAGTCAGCCTGGTCAACAAACCGGCGCCGGTAGCGGCAAAGGTTAAGAAAACAGATGAGAATGGAAAAGTTCTGGAAAATGCTGTTTTCGAGATCAGCAACAAAGACACCGGTACCGTGATCGGTACGCTGGTAACCGACACAAACGGTGAAGCATCCATGAACATCGCGGATACGGGAAGAATCAGCAAAGATGGAAAGTTCGTTCCGTATACGTTCCTGTTGAAGGAAGTTTCCGCCCCGACCGGATACGCATTAAATGCGACCCAGCATGAATTCACATTAAGCGAACAGACCGTAGACGGATATGTATGCGAGATGTTCAATAACAAAGACGATGCTTTGCGGGATGGAGTCTTCGTGATCCGGAATGAAAAATCACAGATGTCCATTTCCAAGAAAGATTTTGATTCCCATTTATCCGTTCCGGGAACAAAACTGGAATTAACAAAAGCAGTTTATGAGAATGGAACATGGAAATCAGATGGAAACAAGAAAGCAGAGTGGACCTGGACGGTAGACGCGAAAGAAGAGGAGCATGGACTGACCGGAATTACCCCGGACAGTGTTTACGTGCTTCACGAAGTTTCCGTTCCGGCAGGATACACCATGCAGAGCGATGTGTTCTTCCATACCAATAAGAACGGACTTGGAATTGATAAGATCTGGTTTGATCCAGCGGAAAACGGATTCGTGTCCTTTGCTGCAGATGAAACCGGAGCAGTTGAATCCATGACGACCCATACCAGAAGAGCGGTGGGCGTCAAAGCCGTTATCACCGACCTTGAAACAGGTAACTCTTTTGAGCGCGGTGTGGAGAAGAATGGACGCGTCCTGTTAATGGAAAGCGAAGTGACAGAGGGTCACCGTTATAATATCAAAACGGTAGTCACATTATCCGATACGACCCAGCAGACCGTTGATTCCATTACGATGATCGCCGAACCGGCAGACGGGGAAGTAGTCATCTGGACGCAGGCGGTCAGCGATTCACGGATCAATATCACGGATGAGCATGGCAATGTGATCTATGAGATTGCATCCAATGACAGCAATGTGACGATTTTAAATCCGGAATCTGACAATGAAGATTCCATCAGCATTGATGACGTCAGCCGTGCCGGTAAGGATCATTCTGGCGTCAAAGTGGGAGATAACATCACTTACCGGATCGATTATATCGGCAAAGGCAAGCAGATCATTGTTTATCCTGGAACCGGACTGACACTTGAACGTACGGATCCTGGCACCCTGCAGTACAAGGGCGGCTACCTGTACGAGACAACAAAAGAATCCGGTACGTTACTGGTAGTGGCATCCGTAAACAAGAATGCCAATGTATCCGTAGAGATGAAGGCTGAGATCGGAGAAACGACCATCAGCTACCTGAACCCGGTTGTTGTCAGTGGACAGACCGGCGCAACAGCGGAGAATGACTCCCTTGTGATCGCCAATGCAGTGACCGGCTCTGATCCGGAGAACGGTACCGCACAGTTCCAGTATACGGTAACCTTAACCGACAAGGATGGAAATGCACTCCCTGGCGGATATTATTACCGCACAAGACTGAGCAACGGTGTGTTCTATGCATTTGGCAAGGAAAAAGAGCTGAAAGTGATCCTGACCGGAAATGACTATCTGGTCATCACGGGACTGAATGCGGATACCAAGTACAGCATCAAAATGGATGTCCCGGCATCAGAAGGATTCCGCACAGAATCTTCCAATACAGAAGGAACCATTGCAGATAAAGCAACAGTAAACGCGCTGTTCACCAGTCACAGAAGTATCACGGCAGAACGTGCTTTGTTAAAGAAGAACCAGTCTTACTATTTCAATGAAATATTAAAACTGACAGACGGGGACTACAAAGTATCAAGCTACGGCTTCAGCCTGGATGATAAATGCAGAGTGACTAATTTCATTCTGTTAAACCGTCCGACCAACGTAGAGATCACAAAGCTTGACCAGAAGATCCAGCGCGCACTTGCGGGGGCTGTCTTATCCATTACGGATGCGGACGGAAATGTGGTTCTTGATGCGAACGGCAATCCGCTAACATGGACAACCGAAAAGGCCGCAACCGCATTTGCCGGTGTCCTGGAAGCGGGAAAAACCTACTATGTAACAGAGGTATCTGCTCCGACCGGTTATGCAGTATCTGCTCCGATCGAGTTCACAGTATCTTCTGACGGTGCAACGGACCGCATTATCGTGCAGGATCGCCGTACAGATGTGAAGATCAAAAAGGTGGATTCCACGACCGGAGAGCCACTTGCTGGCGCTGTCCTGCAGGTACTGGATGGGGACAAGGTCGTAGCTGAATGGACGACGGATGAAACCGGCGAATACCGGCTGAACGGAGTCCTGGAAGCAGGAAAAACCTACATCTTACACGAAAAAGAAACAGTAAAAGGCTACTATTACAGTTATGACGTGGAATTTACGGTAAATACGGATGGAAGCGAACAGACCGTGGAAATGCGCAACCGTGAGATCAAGGTGGTAACCCCGCCAGATAAATTCCCGCCGGTAACACCTCCGGATCAGCCGGATAAACCAGGAGAGCCTGGCAAACCTGGCACGCCGGACAAACCGGATGACAAGCCGAACACGCCGGAGCCGGATGGAAAGGTTTACCCGATTGTATGGCTGTTAAAGGGCGATAAGGCGCAGGAAGGCAGTGCGGACAAGGATATCATCCCGGGCGGTACCTATCAGGTGATCGCAAAAGCGGACGATGGAACCGAAACCGTAATCGCACAGATCTCCGATGAGGATAAGGACGGACAGTTTACCATGGACGGCACCTGGAAAGAGTGGGATGTCGTACTGGAGGCAGATCACACCTATTACTTACGGGAGATCAAGGCTCCGGACGGATACAAGCTTCCGGATGGAGACGTGGCATTCACAGTCGGCCATTACGGCGAAGATGTACAGGCGCCGATCTATAACGAAAAGATCGTCGGATCCTTCGAGAAGACGGATTATGCAGGTACAGAAATCGCGGGAGCAGAATGCGAGCTGAGTGTTCTGAAAAACGGAAACTGGGAAGTCATTGACCGGTTTACCAGTACGACAGACGGTCCGCACAGAACGGAAGGCCTGTTAGTAGCAGGCAAGGACTACCTTTATAAGGAAGTTACCGCCCCGGACGGATATGCATATGCAGTATCGATCCGGTTCCACGTAAATGCAGATGGAACAATTTCCAATGCGCGTTACGTGAATGAGGACGGAAAGAGCCTGGTATACGGCACTGACGGCAGACCGACCCAGGTTATTTACAGCGAGACCTTAGCAGGCGAAAGCTATACCTTAAACGGACAGACCTTAACAAAGACAGGAAACGACCTTACCGATGCAGCCGGAACGGTGATCGTAACAGACGCCAACGTACAGCTTCCGGTAACCGATAACGTCATCATTATGAAGGATGATCCGGTACGTGTCTCCTTCGAGAAGACTGACTTCGCAGGAGAGGAGCTCGCAGGAGCAATCTGTACAATCTCACGGAAAAATGCAGACGGCACCGCGACGCAGATCGACAGATGGCAGAGCGAGGAAGGATCCGCGCATGAGATCGCAAATACCCTGACCGCAAATGCTACCTATCTTTACCACGAGGAAGCAACCGTTCCTGGATATGAGTACAGCTATGACATCGAGTTCACCATTGATAAGAATGGCAATGTGACCGGAGCTCATTATGTGGACGAAAACGGCACGATCCTGCTCCATGATAAGGACGGATACCCGACCGGAATCACGAAATCCGCAGACGGTACATACCGTGACGGCGCGACCGTGATCACAATCACCGAAAATGGCGATGCGGTGGATGCGGATGGAACGATCCATGCCAAAGGCGTGGCTGAGGAAATCGCAGTCACCGGCAATGTAGTCGTTATGAAGGATGCGCCGGTCAAAGCGGTCATCACCAAATACGGCGATGAGAAGAATGCAATCTCAGGCGGTTCCTATACGATCTTAGACGGAGACGGAAATGCTGTGACTGCGATCCGCGATACGCAGATCCCGTCACTCATCCATGAGGGAATGATCCTTGCGGGTGAGGAGCTGACATTTGCCGCAAATGCGGACGGTGTAAGCATTGAAAGACTGTTAGAAGCAGGAAAACAGTACCAGTTACGCGAGAATGAAGCCCCGAGTGGATATTCCGTTAATCATGCGGCTGTTCCGTTTTCGGCCCCGATCTACAACCAGTCTGCTGCCATCCAGGTCGGCATGACAAATGAAAAGATCCCGGCAAGGTTCTTAAAGACCACAGAGGATGGCACCGTCTTAGAGGGCGCATCCTTAGAGCTTTACGAACAGCAGGCAGACGGCAGCTACAAAAAGATCCATGAGTGGGTATCCGCAGCGGAAGCGGAGGTATTGGACGGTGTCCTGACATATGGAAAGACCTACAAATACCACGAAACAAAAGCTCCGGATGGCTACAAGGTATCCAAAGATATCCTGTTTACGATCGATAAGCAGGGCGTGATCCGCAATGCGAGATGCGATGGTGATACAACAGAAGTACGCGTCATCAATAATACGATCCGCATGGCTGACCCGACGCTGGATGTCAAGTTCAGCAAAACGGATTTGAACGGACAGTACTTAACCGGTGCGGAGGTGGCAGTCGGTACACGCAATGCCAACGGCGAATTCGAAACTGTGGAAACATGGACCACAACAGAAACCGAAGCAGCACATCGCTTATCCGGAAAACTGCAGCCAGGAAAAACATATCTGTACAGGGAGTTAAAAGCCCCGTCCGCATATGCGGGAAGCGCGGATATCGAGTTTACCGTGGATGCAGAAGGCAATGTGACCAAGGCTCATTACATCAATGCGCAGGGCGCGCAGGTCCTCTTTGACCAGAACGGATACGTGACCGCAATCACCGTCCAGGCGGACGGCACCTACAAGAACGGAGAGACGGATATTACGATTGATGAAAACGGCAACGCCATCGATGCGGATGGAAATGTCATCGCAGAAGGTGTCCGTGCAGAATTTGATGTGGCAGATAATACCGTCATCATGAAGGATGCACCGCTCAACGTGATCATCAAAAAAGTTGACCAGGATGGCGCAAGCCTGCCGGGTGCGACTCTGGCAGTCTATAAAGGAACAAAGAAAGAGCCGAATGCAGACCATTCCAACCCGTATGCAGAAGCAGACAAGGTGGCCGAGTGGGTAACAGATAACAGCGGTGAATTCAGGATTCCTGCAGACGCAAACCTGGTAGCAGGCGAGACTTATGTCCTGCATGAGTCTGCGACTGTGAAAGGATATTATTACAGCAAAGATGTGGAATTCGTTGTAAATACGGATGGTAAAAAACAGACCGTTGTTATGGCCAACCGTAAGATCATTGTAGAAACTCCGCCGGATGAACGGCCGCCACAGCCGGTACCGGAAGGAACTACGCCGGATTACACAATGGAAAAAGAGCGTGTAACCGACGCTCCGGCCAAGAAAGATACCCATAAATTTGGATTCTTCCATGGCGATCTCGTTACCTATGAGGTAACGGTGAAGAACACCGGAGACACAACCATTACCATGGACGTGAATGATGCATTCGAGATTCCGGAAAACTTCACAACACCGGCGGTCAAGGCAGTACGCTTCTATGATACGAAGACCGGTTACCAGAACAGCAGTAAGGGTACATTAAATGCGATTGACGGCTCAAAAGCGAATGTCACCATTCTGGCAGGCGGCCATGTCGTACTGACCTATGAGGCACAGGTACTGGATAACGCAAAAGAATCCTTATCGGATGCAGCAAAAGACGATGGCAAGGGTTACTTAAATACCGCAACTACCACGAATGTATTCACAAAGTACTACGAGTACAGCGGCGAAGACCATGACGGAGACGGCAAGGGGGATACCAAGACCGAAGTCACAAAGCAGCTGGAAGATAAGAAGGATAACGCAAATACTCCGGTACAGGAACCGAAACCGGAAGAACCGACCCCATCCTATGTGATGAGTAAAGAGCGTATTACTTTAGCTCCGGAAAAGGCCGGAACCGGAAAATTCGGTTTTAACCACGGTGAGACTGTTACCTACGCTGTGCATGTAACAAACACCGGAGACCTTCCATTAAAGATGTTTGTAACCGATGCATTTGCGGCAGAGGTAAGGAATTACTTTGAGGACTTAAAAATCACCACTATTGAAGGGGAGGACCTTTCCGGAACCATGAGTGGCCTCGGTATCGGATACCAGACAGCAAAGATCCGTATCATGCCAGGCCAGACAGCAACCGTAACCTATCAGGCAGTTGTCGCAGACAATGCGCCGGAGCGGTTATCCTTTGCAGCTATGGACGATGGAAACGGATACTTAAATACGGCAAAAACATTTGAAGTCAAGGCCGAAAAGCCTGACGGAACCGAAGGGGACAAGACTGAGTACCCGGGCATCCCGGATAAAGAGGATGACGCGAATACTCCGGTACAGACTCCGGAAGAACCACCGGTAACACCGCCGCCGACACCGGATGAGCCGGAATACCCGGTAATCTGGCTGATGAAGACAAGTGTTAACGATCCGTCCCATATCCTGCCTGGCGGTACATTCCAGGTACTGGATGAGGATAAGAATCCGGTAACGGATATTCTGGATGGAACGGCTTTCGGAATCGGCTACAACTGGAATCAGTGGAGCATTGTCCTGGAAGCCGGCAAGACCTATTACCTTCACGAGGTAACTCCTCCGGACGGATACCTTCCGGCAGAAGACGTGCAGTTTACCGTAGGTTACTATGGAGACCGCGTGGAAGCTGTCATGAAGGATAAGCCAACGGATGTAGGATTCAAAAAAGTAGACCAGCAGACAAAGAAACCGTTAGCCGGTGCAGTCCTTGCGGTTTACAAGGGACCGAAAAAGGCTCCTTATGCTGACTACGACGAAGCAGACAAAGTTGCAGAATGGACAACGGATGAAAGCGGTGAGTTTAAACTGACCGGCACCCTGGAGCCTGGTGCAACCTATACGCTTCACGAGGTACAGACCGTCGATGGCTATTATTACAGCTACGACATTGAGTTTGTTGTCAATACGGACGGTTCCGAGCAGATCGTAGAGATGCAGAACCGTAAGATCATCGTAGAGACCCCACCGGATGAACTTCCGCCGGATACCCCGACGCCGGAAGGCAGGGAACCTGAGTACGAGATGAAGAAGGAAAGGGTAACCGAAGCGCCGGAGAAGAAGGATACAAACCAGTACGGATTCTTCCGCGGAGATCGTGTCACCTACGACGTAACGATCAGAAACACCGGAGAGATCGCTTTGACCATGGATGTGGATGACGCATTTGAGGTTAAAAAGAATTTTTCCACTCCGAAGGTACACGCTGTTCGATTCTATGGCAGCGCATCCGGAAGAGAAAATACCAATATGGGTACCCTGAACAGTGTGAACGGTTCCAAGGCCAACATCACGATCAAGGCCGGCGCTTATGCGGTTGTCACGTATGAGGCGGAGGTCCTTGAAAAAGCGGATGAGCTGTTATCCAACAGCGCACCGGATGACGGATTAGGATACGTCAATACTGCCACCACAACCAATGTAGTCGGAAAATACTATGAATATAGTGGCGAAGACACAGATGGAGATGGCAAGGGTGATACCGTAAAGGAAATTACCGTAACCAAGAAAGACTATCCGGATAAGCTGGGTGATAAGTCTGATGACGCAAACACCCCGGTACAGACCCCGGATAAGGAAACTCCGACTCCATCCTATGAGATGAATAAGGAAAGAAGAACGGAAGCCCCGGAGAAGGAAGATACGAAGCAGTTCGGTTTCCACCGCGGCGATACTGTTGTTTATGACGTCACGATTACCAATACCGGCGATCTGCCGTTAAAGATGTTCGTAACCGACGCATTTGCGGATGAAGTAAGCCAGTATTTTGAAGACTTAAAGATCACCGCGATCGACGGCGAGGATATCTCCGAAGACGGAATGGGGATCGGTACGGATACCGCAAGGATCCGCATCATGCCGGGCAAGACAGCCGTTGTGACTTATACGGCGGTTGTTGCGGATAACGCACCGGAAAGACTGTCCTTCCTGGCTTCTGATGATGGAAACGGATACCTGAATACCGCAAAGACCTACAATGTCAAGGCTGAGAAGCCGGACGGAAGCGAAGGCGGCAACAAGGAGTATCCTGGCATCCCGGATAAGGAAGACGACGGACATACCCCGGTACAGACTCCGGACAAACCTCCGGTCATCCCGCCGCCAGGGCCGAATGAGCCGGAATACCCGGTTATCTGGCTGTTAAAGAGCAGCGTGAACGACCCGTCCCACATCTTACCTGGCGGTACCTTCCAGGTGCTGGATGAGAATAAGAACCCGGTAACGGATATCTTAAACGGCACTGCATTTGGAATCGGCTATGGCTGGAACCAGTGGATGACGGTATTAAAAGCGGACCATACTTATTATCTGCATGAGGTCACACCGCCTGACGGATACCTTCCGGCAGAAGATGTAAAATTCACAGTCGGCCACTATGGCGAGCGCGTGGATGTCATCATGACAGATAAGAAGCACAATGACGGAATCACCTTCAGTAAACAGGATTTCTCCGGAAACGAAGTGCTGGGCGCGACCTGCGAACTCTACGAAGTAGCCGGAACCGGCGAGAACCGGATCGAGCAGTGGATAAGTACCGCTGCAGAGCATGTGATCAAAGGAAAACTGGAATCTGGTAAGACTTACCGCTTCCATGAGTCCGCAGCTCCTGACGGATACGGATACAGCGTGGATGTGGTCTTTACCGTAGATGAGGAAGGCAACGTAACAGATGCGCATTACGTAGACGAAGATGGCAAGACGGTTCTTTACGACCGTGACGGCTATCCGACTGAAATCATCCAGAATGGTGACGGAACTTATTCCTACAAGGATGAGTCCGTGACAAGGGATGAAAACGGGGACGTTTACGATGCGAACGGTATTCTGCTTGCAGCCGGAACTCAGAGAGATCTTGCGATCGCAGGCAACAAGGTTGTTTTAAAGGATGAGCCGACCAGCGTGAAGATCGTTAAGACCGACATGGCGGGCAACATCCTGGCAGACGGAATTTTCGCAATTCTGGATGCAGCAAAGAACCCGGTCAAGGCATTATATGATACCAAGATTCCGTCAACCGAACACGACGGATTCATCCGCCGTGGCGAAAAACTGGTATTTAAGGGAAGCGCGGATGGCGTCCTGATCACAAAACAGCTTGTAGTCGGCAAGGAGTATTACCTGCAGGAGCAGGAAGCACCGTCCGGATACGCGAAAGCTGCTGACCAGATGTTCATCATCCGTTATGCAAAACCTGGCACAACACTGACCGTTACCATGCGGGACCATCCATTAAGCTTTGATTTCTCGAAAGAGGATCTGGGCGGAACCCCGGTAGCCGGAGCAAATGTTTCCATCCTGACCGCAGGCACGAAACAGACCATCGCTTCCTGGACCACGGATGGCACCACCCATACCATGACATCCGCCCTGACAGCCGGACAGACCTACCTCTATCATGAGGATATGGCACCTGGCGGTTACGCAAAGAGCGCGGATATCGAGTTTACCGTATCGGCGGACGGCAGCGTGACAAATGCCCATTACGTGGATGAAAATGGCAATACGATTCTCTATGATGAGAACGGCCTGACCACCGGTATCATCAAAAACGAAGACGGAACTTACCGGTATGACGGAAAGACCGTGACCGTGGATGATGAGGGTACCGCAAAAACAGAGGACGGCAATGTCATCGCAAACGGTGTGAAAGCTGAAATCGAAGTAACAGATAACCACCTGATCATGAAAGACGCTCCTCTTGATATCATCATCAAGAAGGAAGACCAGGAAGGAAAGAGTCTCGCCGGAGTCAAGCTTGCCGTATATAAGGGCAAGAAACTGCCGGAGAACGCAGATCATTCCAACCCGTATGCGGAGACCGACAAGGTCGCAGAATGGGTAACGGATGAGAGCGGCAGCTTTAAACTTCCTGCAGATGCGAACCTGGTTGTCGGAGAGACTTATGTCCTGCATGAGCTTGAGACAATCAAGGGATACTATTACAGTAAGGACGTAGAATTTACCGTCGAAAATACCGGAAAAGAACAGGTAGTCACCATGACGAACCGCAAGATCATTGTTGAGGTTCCGCCGGATGAAAAACCTGTACCGCCGACCCCGCAGCCGGCAAACCCGGGCTACACCATGGAAAAAGAGCGTGTATCCTTGGCTCCTGAGAAGAAAGATACCGACCAGTTCGGTTTCTTCCACGGGGACCGCGTATTATATGATGTTACCATCACAAATACCGGAGATACAGCGATCACACTGGATGTAGACGATGCTTTTGAGGTAAAGGAAAACTTCACAACGCCGGAAATCGATGCGATCCACTTCTACTTAAGGTCCAGCGGCCTTGAGAACAGCCAGATGGGCAGCATCAACCAGATCAAGGGTTCCAAGGCGAACATCACGATCAAAGCCGGTGCATATGCAGTCGTTACCTACGCCGCAGTCGTTAAGGAAAAAGCAGATGAGTTCTTATCCGGAGCAGCAAAGGACGACGGACTCGGATACGTAAATACCGCGACGACAACCAATGTAACCACAAAATACTACGAATACAGCGGAGAAGACACCGATGGAGATGGAAAGGGCGATACCGTAACGGAAGTCACCAAGAAGCTCGATGATATGTCCGATACCGCAAACACTCCGGTCCAGGTACCGGAAGAACCGACTCCGTCTTACGAGATGGACAAGGAACGTACGGATAAGGCCCCGAAGAAATCCGGAACCGACCAGTACGGCTTCAAACGTGGCGATACCGTCACATATGAAGTCCATATCAGCAATACCGGTGACATGGCATTAAAAATGTACGTCACGGATGCATTTGCCCCGGAGGTCAAGGACTACTTTAAGGACCTTAAGATCACAAAGATCAAGGGCGAGGACATTTCCGAAACCGGAATGGGAGTAGGTACAGACACAGCAAGAATCCGGATCGAGGCCGGTAAGACAGCAACGGTTGTTTATACCGCAGTTGTCACCGATAAAGCTCCGGAAAGACTGGCGTTCATGACTACCGACGATGGCAACGGATACCTCAACATTGCAAAGACTTATGATGTCAGAGCAGAAAAACCGGATGGAACAGAGGGAGATAAGACAGAGTATCCTGGAATCCCGGACAAAGAGGATGAAGGACATACTCCGGTGCAGACCCCGGATGAACCGCCGGTAACACCGCCGCCGACACCGGACGAGCCGGAATACCCGGTAATCTGGTTAATGAAGACAAGCGTTGGCGATCCGTCCCATATCTTACCTGGTGGTACTTTCCAGGTACTTGATGAGGAAAAGAGTCCAGTAACGGACATTCTGGACGGAAACGAGTTCGGCATTGGATACGACTGGAAACAGTGGACCGGAGTGCTGGAAGCAGGCAAAACCTACTATCTGCACGAGGTGACACCTCCGGAAGGATACCAGCCGGCAGAAGACGTGAGATTCACAGTCGGATATTACGGCGAACGCGTGGAAGTGGTCATGAAAGACCAGCCGACCGATGTGGAAGTGAAGAAGACGGATAAAACGACCGGCGGAATGTTAGCCGGAGCGACACTCCAGATTCTTGACCAGAATGGAAGCATCGTAAAAGAATGGGTCACAAACGGCCACAACACACTGAAACTTACAGGTTTACTCACTGCGGGCGAGACGTATACCTTACGTGAGACCGGAACTCCGGACGGATATTACTACAGCAGAGATGTGATCTTTACTGTAAATGCGGACGGAACCGCTCAGACTGTTGAAATGAAGAACCGCCGGATCGTTGTTGAAACTCCGCCGGAGAACTTCCCGAAGGACGAGCCTGAGACTCATGAACCGGAATATACGATGGAAAAAGAGCGCGTGACACTCGCTCCGGAAAAGGCCGGAACCGATCAGTACGGTTTCTTCCACGGCGATAAGGTGACCTACGATGTTACGATCGCGAATACCGGTGATATCGCGTTGACCATGGATGTGGATGACGCATTCGAGATCCCGGCGAACTTTACAACACCAGTCGTAAAGGCAGTCCGCTATTACAGAAATGACACTGGTACCGAGAACAGCTACATGGGTAAGACCAATGCGGTAAATGGCTCTGTTGCAAACATCACGATTGAGTCTAATGGCCGTGCGGTGGTTACTTATGAGGCAGAAGTCTTAGATGCAGCGAAGGAGTTTTTATCTGACGCAGCAAAGGATGACGGTCTCGGATACCTGAATACCGCAACCACCACCAATGTAACCGGTAAATATTATGAATACAGCGGTGAAGACCATGACGGAGACGGCAAGGGCGATACCGTGACAGAAATTACCGTTACAAAAGAACAGTACCCGGATAAGCTGGGTGACAAGTCAGATGACGCGAACACCCCGGTACAGGAGCCGGAAGCAGGAAAACCGCATCCGTCCTACACCATGGAAAAAGTCCGCATCACAAAAGCCCCGGTAAAAGAAGGTACTGACCGCTTCGGATTCTTTGCGGGTGATACCGTAACCTACGAAGCGCATATTACGAATACTGGCGACCTGCCATTAACCATGACTGTGACGGATGAATTTGAGTCCGCCGCCGCAGGATTCTTCAAGGATCTGAAAGTAAAATCAGTCCAGGGTGCCGCAGGATTCAGCATCGTAAAATCCGGAAGCGAAGCATCCGGAAAATGGCCGGAGAATGTGTTCATGAAATTGACACCTGGCCAGACAGCAACCATCACTTACACAGCAACCGTCACAGAGAAAGCCGCAGAAAAACTTTCCATGATGGAAACGGATGACGGCATCGGATATCTGAACACTGTAAAGACAAAAGATGTGAAAGCTGAAAAACCGGACGGAAGTACGGGGGATTCCTCTGAATATCCTGGGCTTAAGGATAAGGAAGACACGGCGAACACACCGGTACAGAATCCGAAGATCCCGGAAAATCCAGAGAATAAGGAAGACCACGACTACCCGATCATCTGGCTCTTAAAGAACGAGGTCCGTGACCCGGATCACATCTTAAAGGGCGGTACCTTCCAGGTATTAAGCGAAGACAAGAAAGAAGTCGTGATTCCTGACTTCCGTATGAACGGTACGGACCAGAGATGGGAAATCGTACTGAAAGCCGACCATACGTACTGGCTGCATGAGGTAACCCCGCCGGCCGGATATGTAAGAGCGGAAGATGTCAAGTTTACTGTCAGCCACTACGGCGAGCGGGTCGATGTTGTCATGACCGATGAACCGGCAGACAATACCGTAACCTTTACCAAGGAAGACTTTGGCGGAAAAGAAATTGCAGGCGCGTACTGCACCCTGACACGCAAGGGAACGACGGAATCCTATACATGGATCTCCAACGGAACCCCGTACGTCATCAAGGACGAGTTAAAGGCCGGATCTACTTATCTTTATCATGAGGACCAGGCACCTGCTGGATACGGACGCAGCGATGATATTGAGTTCACGATCGGTGAGGACGGCGTGATCACGGAAGCATTCTATGTGGATGCCGACGGAAACCACATCCTCTACGATAAAGACGGATATCAGACCGGTATTATCGTGAAAGCAAATGGTACTTACGAAAAGGATGGGGAAAAGGTAACCGTTGATAAGAACGGAAACGCAGTCGCAAAGGACGGTACGCTCTTAGCCGAGGGCGTGAAGGAAACGATCGAGATCGTCGGAAACGTCGTACGCATGAAAGATGCTCCGACCGATGTGAAGATTAAGAAAGTGGACTCCACGACAGGCAAAGTGCTCGCAGGCGCAACCCTGGCTGTCTACAAAGGCGAAAAGAAAGCCCCGAAGGCGGATCATTCCAATCCGTATGATGAGGCGGACAAGGTAGCCGAGTGGACGACCGATGAGACCGGAGAGTTCAAACTCACCGGCAAGCTGATCGCGGGACAGACTTACGTCCTGTATGAGGCTGAAACTGTAGACGGATATTATTACAGCTACGATGTAGAGTTTACCGTAAACGATGATGGCAGGGAACAGGTTGTGGAGATGCGCAACCGGGAGATCAAGGTGGTGACACCGCCGGATGAATTCCCGCCGAAGACCCCGCCGGATACCCCGGACAAACCTGGCAAGCCGGATCAGCCTGGCACACCGGATAAACCGGATGACAAGCCGAATACACCGGAACCGGATGGAAAGGTTTATCCGATCATCTGGCTTCTGAAAAATGAAGTCGGAGACCCGGATCATATCCTCCAGGGAGGTACCTTCCAGGTACTTGATGAAAGCGGAGCCATCGTGATCGATAGCTTCACCATGAACGGAACATGGCAGGAATGGGATATCGTGTTAAAGGCTGACCACAGCTATTACTTACACGAGGTCAACCCGCCGGCAGGATATGCAAAAGCAGATGATGTGAAGTTCACGGTTGGACATTATGGCGAAGACGTCCAGGCAGTCATGACGGATAAGAAGACGGACATCAAGGTCAAGAAGACAGATTCCACGACAGGCAAAGCCTTAGCAGGCGCTGTCCTTGAGATCTACAAGGGACCGAAGAAAGATCCGTACGCTGCTTATGACGAAGCGGACAAGGTAGCGGAGTGGACGACGGATGAGACCGGAGAGTTCAAGCTCACTGGAAAACTGACCGCCGGACAGACCTACACCTTACACGAGAAGGAAACCGTAGACGGATATTATTACAGCTACGATGTAGAGTTTACCGTAAACGATGATGGCGAGGAACAGGTTGTGGAGATGCGCAACCGGGAGATCAAGGTGGTAACCCCGCCGGATGAATTCCCGCCGAAGACCCCGCCGGATACCCCGGACAAACCTGGCAAGCCGGATCAGCCTGGCACACCGGATAAACCGGATGACAAGCCGAATACACCGGAACCGGATGGAAAGGTTTATCCGATCATCTGGCTTCTGAAAAATGAAGTCGGAGACCCGGATCATATCCTCCAGGGAGGTACCTTCCAGGTACTTGATGAAAGCGGAGCCATCGTGATCGATAGCTTCACCATGAACGGAACATGGCAGGAATGGGATATCGTGTTAAAGGCTGACCACAGCTATTACTTACACGAGGTCAACCCACCGGAAGGATATGCGAAAGCAGATGATGTGAAGTTCACGGTAGGACATTACGGCGAAGACGTCCAGGCTGTCATGACCGATAAGAAGCTGCCGACGAAAGTCACCTTTACGAAGGAAGATTTCGCAGGAAACGAAATTTCCGGTGCGGAATGCGAACTGAAACGCGTGGAACCGAACGGAACCACAACGGTCATCGACCAGTGGACATCAGACGGTACTTCCCACGTGATGGAAGATAAGCTGACCGGTGATACGACTTACCGTTATCACGAGGAGAGCGCTCCGGATGGCTTCGGATTCAGCGAAGACATTGAGTTCACGGTTGACAAGGACGGCAAGGTGGTCAATGCCCACTACGTAGACCGCGACGGCAACAAAGTCCTTTACGATAAGGACGGATACCCGACCACAATCAAGGTCCTGCCGGATGGTTCTTACGCAGACGGCGAGACCAAGATCACAATTGACGGAAACGGCAATGCGGTTGATAAAAAGGGCAACATCCATGCAGAAGGCGTGAAACTCGATATCGCGATCACCGATAATGTGATCCGGATGAAAGATGCACCGACGGAAATGATCTTCATCAAGAAGTCAACTTCCGGAAGCGTCTTAACCGGCGGACAGTTCGTGATCTGTGATAAGAGCGGAACCCCGATGCGGGCACTGACCGATACAGCCATTGATTCCGTTGATCACAATGGAACGATCAAACAGGGTGAGGTGCTCAGGTTTGCAGCGACCAAGGACGGTATCAACATCACAAGACAGTTAAACGGCGGCGAAACTTATCTTCTTAAAGAAGAAAAGGCACCGTCCGGATACGAACTGGCATCCGATGTATCCTTTACCGTACCGCAAAACGGCAGACAGATCACAGTAACCATGAATGACTCACAGAAACCTGATAAGCCGAACAAACCTGGTGGTGGCGGAGGCGGCGGACACACACCGACTCCGAAGAAACCGTCCGTAACCGTTTATAAGTACGATGGTAATACAATGGCTTCCATTGCCGGAGTAAGATTCACCGTCTACAAAGACGGTAATGAATTACGGAAGGTAACCACAGACCAGAGCGGATACGCAAATGTAACAAATCTTGCGGATGGCAGCTACCGTATCGTTGAGACGGAAGCAGCAGCCGGATACAAGGCAACATCCCAGGAATTCAGCTTCACCGTAAAGAACGAATCCGTAGTCGGAGGCGTCACTGCCTTCCATGTAGCCAACTATAAGGAAACCGTAGTGGTGGTCACCAAACGCGACGGAGACGACGGCACGGCATTGGCCGGAGCCCAGTTACGGATCGTGGCTGAAAATGGAGAAATTGCTTACGAGGGAACGACGGATGAGAACGGGCAGATCTTCTTCCCGGCATACACCGCCGGACACTATGCAGTCGTCGAACTGAAAGCGCCGGATGGATACAGCGTTGTGGACGGTTACATTACCTTCCATGTATCCGAGGATGGCACCGTCACAGGTGACACGACAATGTACGACTACAAGATCCCGCGAAAGGGCAAGATCACGGCGAAGTATGAAAACAGCTTCCGCCGGGGCGGATGGTATGATTCAGACGGTCACTGGCACCAGCTGCCACGCACTGGTGACGAGACGGATAACAGGATCCCGTTCCTGTTTGTCCTCTCTGCTGCCGGACTTGGAATCATCTTCGCAGGCAGAAGACGCAGAAAGAAACGCCAGTAACAAAAAAACGCATAGCTTATTGAAAGGGCCGGGGGAGCGATCCCCGGTCCTTTTTATGAACCAAAAAGTGTTATCCGCAAAAGAAACGGGCACAGCCATATCCGGCATACTGAATATCGAATCCGGCCCATGACCGCATTTTTGGCAGGTTTTTGCTGCCGGAAAGAATTTCGCCACAAAATTTAGCATTCCGAAACACATACTTCTTATGTTCATATAAATGCATAAGAAATGGAGGGAATGATAATGGCAAAATTGACAAGAAAGGCACTGATTGAGCTTTTAGAGCGGGGAGAAAATCTGTACGTCGTATGCGTTTCATCGGCCTATATCCGCGATGCGCAGTATTATGAGTCACCGTTTTCGAATGACGATCATGAGAACGGATCAGACGAAGGCGATGATGTCCAAAAGGATGATGACGGCTGGGTTGATTATGAGCCAAGAGATTTTCTTGGAACGGTAGCAGCCGCAAATGAGGCTGAAGCATGTCTGAAGATCGCTGAAAAATGCAATTATGACTGGACACATTTGGAGGCTTACGATGTGCTGGACGCTGACGAGTAGACGGTTAGCTGCATGACCGGAGTTGACGAGCATACATTTGCGAAAAAGGGTTCTAAAATAAGGAGGAGACATGATTATCGAAGACAGCATGGTATCGCTCGCAAAGCGGTACACCAAACTGGAATTTCATGAAAAGACAAAACGGTATTACGGCACCTGTCCGTTTTGTCATTCCGGTGCGGACATGTTCTGTGCCGATAACAAAAACGGGGTCTTCTGGTGTTATGCCTGTGGAAAGCATGGCAATATGGATGACTTTAAGATCCTGATGGGACAAGAGAAACCTGAGATGCCGCAGGAACCGGATGATGAGGAACTGCAGACCATTTATGAGGCGGCAGCCATCTTTTATTTCCGGTACCTGATGGAGCACCGGAATTCGGACGCATTCCGGTATATCACAAAAACAAGGAAACTGCCGGAAAGCACACTTTCCGCATTCGGGCTCGGTTATGCCCCGGCAGAGAATGCGATGCTGTACCAGTATCTGTCGAAACGGTTTTCCGAACAGCAGATCTACGCTTCCGGACTGGTTAAACATGGAAAGGACGGACAGCCGTATGACATGTTCCGCAACCGCATCATGTTCCCGATCCTGAACCGGAAGGGACGCACCGTGGCATTCGGAGGCAGAAGGCTGGGAGATGGTTATGGCCCCAAGTATTTAAACAGCGCGGAGAACCGGATCTTCAGCAAGCACACGATCCTGTACGGCTTCCAGACGGCCATTGCTGCAGCAAAGGAAGAGGAATCGATCGTGATCGGGGAAGGATACATGGACCTGATCGCCATGCAGACACATGGGATCCGCAATTCCGCGGCCGTACTTGGAACGGCACTGACGGAGGAACACGCAAACATGATCCGTAATTTTTACAGCCATGTCTGCCTGTCTTTAGACAGCGACGGACCGGGTATCCGCGCCGCAGCGCGTTCCATTCCGATCTTACAGAACGCGGGGCTGCAGGTAAGTATCCTGCACACATCACCGGCGAAAGACCCGGATGAGTTTTTACAGACATACGGGGAGGAAGAATTCCGTAAGCGGATCGAAAACGGGCTTGACCCGGAACGGTTTCTGGTGCGGGCAGCCGATGCCCCGGAGGAGGAATTTATCAGACAAATGATTAAAAAAATGTAAGACATAAGGTTCCTGGCTTTGCGGCCGGAACCTTATTTTTTGCCTATAAAAGGCTGTCGTTAAGGTTCGAGACTGATTTTAAGGGGTGTTCCCGGGGAACACCCATGAAACGCACCAAAAAGTGTTATCCGCAAAAGAAACACCGCATGCCAACATCCGACATACTGAAGAAAATCCATTTATGCCCCGTAAGGACTTCCGGCCGGGGTATGCGAAACGGGATACCAACAGGAGGAATCAATGGAACAGGCAATACTGCATCATTACAAACATATCGTAAAAAAAATCAATCAACTTGCGCCGGCCATGGAAAAACTTTCCGAAGAAGAAATGAAAGCGAAAACGAAAGAATTCCAGGAACGGTACCAGAAAGGCACATCCTTAGACAAGCTGCTTCCGGAGGCCTTTGCCCTGGTCCGTGAAGCCGCGAAACGGACCCTCGGATACGGACAGTACGATGTCCAGCTGATCGGCGGACTGGCGCTGCATGACGGGCTGATCGCCGAAATGAAGACCGGTGAGGGAAAAACCCTGGTGTCCACAGCACCGGCGTACTTAAACGCACTGACCGGAAAGGGCGTCCACATCGTGACGGTCAATGACTACCTGGCGGAACGTGACGCAGAATGGATGGGGCAGATCCACCGCATGTTAGGCTTAAGCGTCGGATGCGTGTTAAACCAGATGGATAACACCGCGCGAAGAAAGGCCTACGCGTGTGATATCACTTATGTGACCAATAACGAGCTGGGCTTCGATTACCTGCGTGACAACATGGTCCAGTCCCTAAATGACCGGGTACTCCGGGGGCTCCATTACTGCATCATCGACGAGGCGGATTCTGTCCTGATCGATGAGGCGAGGACTCCGCTCATCATCTCAGGCGCCGGCACAAACGTGCCCAAATTATACCATCTCTGCGATGTCTTAGCCAGACAGATGGAAAAGGGCAGCGTATCCGACCGTTTTTCCAAGGCCAAAGCATACGCCGGGGAAGAATTTACGGAAACCGGCGATTTCATCGTGGATGAAGACAACCGGGCGATCTTTTTGACTGCGGACGGAGAAAAGAAAGTGGAGGGATTTTTCGGTCTTTCAAATTTTTCCGATGAACAGAACGTGGATATCCGGCACCACATCCTTTTGGCCATCCAGGCACATTATCTCATGAAGCGGGATGTGGATTACATCGTCCGGGATGGGGAGGTCCTGATCGTGGATACCTTTACCGGAAGGGTCATGGAAGGCAGGCGTTATTCAGACGGACTCCACCAGGCGATCGAAGCAAAGGAACGCGTGGAGATTCAGGCGGAAAACCTGACACAGGCGACCATCACCCTCCAGAATTTCTTTAATAAATACGAAAAAAAGAGCGGCATGACGGGAACCGGAGCGTCGGAGCGCAGGGAATTCAGGGAAACGTACCATATGGACGTATTAAAGATCCCGACCAACCGTCCCGTCATCCGAAAGGACCTGCCGGATCACATCTACCGGACGAAGCAGGAAAAATTTGAGGCTGTGGTCCGGGAGATTCAGGATGCGCATGAGAAAGGGCAGCCAGTTTTAGTAGGAACGGTCTCCATCGAGGTATCGGAAAAACTCAGCCGGATGTTGCAAAAAGCCGGTATCCACCATCAGGTCTTGAACGCAAAATTTGACAAGGAGGAAGCGGATATCGTCGCAAAAGCAGGGGAACCTGGCATGGTAACGATCGCCACCAATATGGCGGGCCGTGGTACGGATATTAAGATCCCGGAGGAATCAAAGGCGGCGGGAGGATTAAAAGTCATCGGCACGGAACGTCACGAATCCAAGCGGATCGATGACCAGTTAAGGGGCCGTTCCGGAAGGCAGGGAGACCCGGGCGAATCCAGGTTCTTTGTTTCCTTAGAAGATGACCTGATCGTTTATAACGGCAAAGAATCCCTCACGGAAGAGTTAAAGAAGCAGCAGATTCCGCCGGGAGCACCGTTCATGGACCAGCGGGCTACGGTTTTAGTCAACCGAGCACAGGAAAAGGTGGAGCTGGACCATTTCGGCATGAGAGAGAGTCTGATGCATTACGACGCATTAAACCATATCCAGAGGGAGCACATCTACCGGTACCGACAGGATATCCTGGAGGATACCAGACTGCATGAAGAAGTCCTTAACATGTTCCGCCATGTCGTGGCGGAAAAAGCGGAACGCGCGATGAAGGGGAAGCGGAAAGATCCGGAAACGCTTCAGACGGCCGTTGGACGTTTCCTTGATAAGGGAGTCACGGATGACCGATACAAAAAGAAACGGACGCCGGCACTTGTGACCCTGATTGCAAACGACGCAGCAGACCGGTATGACGCCATGGTGACTGCGATTGGAAATCCGGAACGGTTCGCAGCAGTGGAACGCAACCTCTGCCTCAGAGTTTTGGATACCTTGTGGGTCTTGCACCTTTCAGAGATGGAAAAGCTCCAGGAGATCGTCCGCTACCAGACGATCGGGCAGAAGGACCCGCTTGTGACTTACCGGATGGAAGCCGCAAGGATGTATGACGCTCTGTTACGGTCAATTGAGGAGAATACCGTAGAAGCATTAAACGGACTCCGCGGCAGAAATGACGGCAGCCGTACACATACTGAAGGAAACGGTTTACCGGAGACGCCGGGGAAGGAGTGACCAATTATGAGGACAGAGATCCCGTCAGTGAAAGAGATTTTTCTGGTCGAAGACCAGAACGCCAGGAATGTTTACGTCTTAAATGGATTTTCCAGGATTGAGGTCGCGGATGAAAGAATCCCGCAGGACTGGAATATTGCGGAAGGGACGGAAGACTTACAGGAAACGCAGGATGAGGAGGGCATGGCGCAGGCAGTCGGGGATCCGCTCTATTCCATCCGGGTCTATTTTCCGGATGAGATGGTTGTCATTCTCGGGTATTACGAAGCGGCATATGACGCAAAAAAATACCGCGACAACATGCTCCAGGCGTTCTTAAACGGAGAGGCCTTCTTTTCACTGGCGCCGGATGCGGATGATCCTACGATCGAACCGATGAACATGACGCCTGAGCAGACAAGTCGGTAAGCGAGAAACAGGAAAGGAGATCGAATGGCAGTTTATAAAAAGAGGCTTCTGACTGCAAAGCCGGATCAGGCGGAAGAAGAGCCAAGTTTAAAAAAACGCTATGAAGCAAAACCAAAGGAAGAACTTACGGTCCAGAGCCGTGGATTCATCCGTTTAAGGAAACTTTATTTTAACGTGATGAAAACGGTCATGGGGGTCTTTGCCATGATCGGGGCAATCTCGATCCTGCGTCCGGAACTGCGCACGGTCCTGATTGGACTGTTGGCGGAAGCGATCCGGGAATTGCAGGGATTTTAGAAAAAAATGATGCGAAAGCCGTCCAGGAAACCGGGCGGCTTTTTTGCTGTGTACCGCGATGGAAAATGTGCCAAAAAGTGTTATCCGCAAAACGTGACATAGAAAAGGCGGATGAGTCGGGCTGTTTTGCCGGTGAGGCATTCAGAAAAGTTTTACATACTGATAGGGAAACCGGACCGGATCGCCCGGGACCGGAGCTGAACAACATAAAAGAAAGGAGTGCAGCAGATGCTGTTTGGAAAGAAAGAAAAGAAAAAGAAACAGGATCAGAAGATGCAGGCGACAAAGATCCCGGTCGCAAAAACGCAGAGCACCTTCGGGAAAAAGGAAGAGAGCGGATTCCAGTCGAAGTTTGCCGGCGACGTCGGAAGCTTAACGGAACCAAAGCAGGAGCGTGAGATCGCATCACCGAAGGAAGCGACTCTGGAAGCCCCGGGAAACCGCAGAAAGACCCGGACAAAAGCAAAGAACACCAAGCTTGACAAGGCGAAAAAAGCGAAGATCAAGGCCATGCGCATCCCGAAAAGTTCCCAGGATACCCTGCCGTATCTAAAGGTATTCCGTAACGGAATTTTCATGTCGGAAGACGATGTGTATACCAAGACGTATACCCTGACAGATGCGAACTTTAAAACAGCCACGCAGGATCATCAGGATGAAATGTATTTTGCTTACGGTGACCTTTTAAACTACTTCCAGCCGGATGTCCGGCCGCAGTTTACGATCTTTAATACTAAGCTTGACAAGGAAGTGTTCCGCGAAAATACGCTTTTTGAAGATCAGAACGATGGCGCGGATGACTTGCGCCATGCCATGAACGCAGTTTTAGAGGAGAAGATCAACGAGGGCCAGAACAATATCGTGCAGAAGAAATTCATCACGGTGGGCGTAGCCGCAGAAAACATCCAGGTAGCAGCCAATGTATTCAGCCGTGTTGATACGGAGATGGTGCCAAAGATCCAGCAGATCAACGGCGACAACAATACCGAGGCATTAAACCTTGTGGACCGTTTGACATTACTCTACAACATCTACAACCAGTCAGCTACCATGCCGTTCTATAAAAAAATGGATATGGGCGGCAAGGTGAACGAGACTTTCAATCTGGAATACATGTTATCCCTCGGACTTACGACCAAGGACCTGATCGCGCCGATGGATATCCAGTTCTACGACGATTATTTCCTGATCGATGACAAGTTCGGACGCGCGCTTGGCATGCGTACCTACCCGACTCAGCTGTCCGCGGAGATCATGACAGACTTAGCAAGCGTACCGTGCACGGCACTTACAAGTGTCCATTTCTCCCCGATGCGTCAGGATGAGGCGATCACGCTGGTCCGCAACCAGATGTTAGAGGTAACCCGTAACATGGCGACATCCGCGGAAAAGAAGGTTAAAAAAGGCTTAAGCGGCGATTTCGTCCCACTGGAATTAAAACAGCAGAAAGAAGATGCTGACAAAGCTTTTAACGACTTTACTGTCCGCAACCAGAAATCCATCCTGGCAACCGTTGTCAGCGTCATCTTTGCGGATACGTACCAGGAACTGGAAAACTACACCAAGATGGTGATCAATAACGCAGAAAAGCATATGTGCGGCATGACAAAGTTGAACGGACAGCAGGAAGCAGGGCTTGCATCCGCAGTACCGCTCGGCGTCAACCGCCTTTATCAGAACCGCATGTTAAACACCGAGGCCGCAGCCCTTTTTATCCCGTTTGAAGCGCAGGAGATGAACGAGCCGCACGGACTCTATTACGGCGTTAACCAGACCTCCCATAACCTGGTTGTTGTAAACCGCCTGGAGGCGCAGAACTCCAATGGTCTGATCATCGGTATGTCCGGTTCCGGTAAGAGCTTCGCAGCGAAGATGGAAATGGCACAGGCGTGGTTAAAACATGAAAAGAATGAGATCTTCGTCATCGACCCGCAGGCCGAGTATAAGCCATTGTGTGAGCGCTTAAACGGCCAGGTTATCCGTATTGCACCGGGCGGCACGACCCATATCAACCCGTTCGACATGGACCTTGACTACGCAAGTAACGGCGATGGTACCAGCAGTGATGACCCGGTAACCGCAAAGAGCGACTACATCGGCGCGCTCTGCGAGGCTGCGATCGGAGGTCATTACGGCTTAAACCCGGTGCAGCAGTCCGTTATCGACCGTTGCGTGCGCCAGATCTACACCCCGTACTTAGAGCACATGGACAAGCTCCGGTTATCCGGCAGCAATGTGACCTGCGACCGCAGCGTGACGCCGACCTTAAAGGATTTCTATGAGATCTTAAGAAGACAGCCGGAACCGGATGCGGACTATATCCGGATCGCGTTGGAAAAATACTGCGTCGGTTCTTACGATACGTTCGCCCATCATACAAACGTGGATACTAACCGCCGGTTTATCGTATACGACATCAGTGATATCGGAACAGGATTAAAGGAAATGGGTATGCAGGTATGCCTGGAGGATATCTGGAACCGTACGGTCGCAAATAAAAAGCGCGGCGTGCGCACCTGGATCTTCATCGATGAGTTTTACCTGTTAACACAGTCCGAATCCTGCGCGAGACATCTCATGTTTATATATAAACAGGCAAGAAAGTTTGGCGGAGTTCCGACAGGGATCACTCAAAACGTAGAAGATATGTTAACCAACCGAGAATCCCGTGCGATCATCAACAACTGCCAGATGGTGCAGATGCTAAACCAGAGTGATGCGGACCGGAAGGAGATTGGCACGATCTTGCACGTATCGGAAACCCAGCTGGATTTCATCAAGAACGCCCAGTCTGGACACGGACTGATCTGGTACGGAGGATCCCTCCTGCCGTTCGCCAATAAGTTCCCGACGGAATCTCCATTCTTCGAGCTGCTGTCTACAAAACCACAGACACAGATCTAATGTCTATCCGGATGACCAAAAAGTGTTATCCGCAAAAAAGATGCCGCCTGATTTTCATTCTGGAGTGCGCCGAAAAAACGCGTTCCGGGAAAATGGATTAGTACAACATACTGATGTCGAGGAGGGGAAAAGGATGAAAGTACTTGAAGACGGGACCGTCACCATGACGTTTGACGAATATGACTCCCATGTGGAGGACGCACAGGAATGCGGCTACCAGTTATCCGCGACCTGGTACCCATCCATGGAGACGGCCATGCGGATCATGGAGGATTTCCCGCATAATGTACTGTTCGCGATCTGGCTTCTGGAATCCAACCCATCGGTGATTTTAAGCCCGAAGCAGAAAGAAGTGAACAAATATCTCCGGCGCGGAATGCGTGAAATGCTCGTGCTGGAAGAATAGTTTTTTGTAACCTGAATGTAGCCCCATAGCGGGATACAGATAAATGGGATGCCCGATTATCTGACGGGCAATTCCCGAACGATTAAAATATCATAAGGAGGAGCATAAAGATGATGAGATCAAAAACAATGTGCGCCGTCAAGGATAAGGCCGGAGAGGTAATCAATAAAGCCGGAGCGGTTGCAACTGCCGCAGTTATGATGGCAAAGTATCCGTACGTATTTCTGGCAGCAAACGGACTGCCGGACGTCAAGGTATCCAATAACCTGGCACAGAATTTCAGCGACATGAACGCGGTCATGAGCATTGTCATTGGCCTTGCAATCTGGATCTGCCGCATCACCGGTGTCGGCATGCTGATCTGGGGTATCTATGGATACGTCACTGCAAGAAAAGACGGTGAAGCAGAAGCAATGAACGGCGCATTAGGTAAGCTGATTTCCGGTGCGGTCCTGATCGGTATGCAGGGTATCTTACATGCATTAGGCATTGTTGCTTAGTGGATCGCACACACAACATTCGCACCCGGACAGGACCCCTGGCCGGGTGTTTGCGTAAGGAGTGACAACGATGCAAATTAGAAGTAAAACAAAAAAATATCAATGGATATTTGTGATGATATTGATGTGTTTCCTTCTATTTACGGGAGGCCGCGCAGTTTATGCGACGAATCCTCCGGCCGAAGGGAGCACAGAAGCAGATTCATCAGATGAACCGGATCTAACCACGATTTCAGGATACGATGACTATATGGCGGAAAAAGCGAAGGAAGCCATACAGGATCTTTCAAACAAAGCTGCTGAAGAAAAATTGATTGATGCGCTTCGTGATAAATTGAGCGATGAATCATTAAATACTGTCAATGACGGTAATAAAATCATCAATGAAATCGCGAAGGAACAATCACTGAATGCGAGCGTATGGAAATCACTTTTTTCGAAAGCCTGCGAGAGTCACAATGTTCCAAAAAACAAAAAAGAGGTTGACGCTACCGCTAATGCATTAAACGACGCAACAAATAAACTCCATATCTTGTGGTGGGATGGCGATGACACCGGAACAAACACAAGCGCGATGAAAGTGATGATTGAAAAGTTGCTCGACTCAAGTTCGCCCGCTTATGCGGTCATGAGTATGTGTACAACCTTAGGTGCCACGTTATGTCTCGTTTTTAGTGTGATGAACATCATGGAAAAGGCGACGGAGCGTTCTGTATCGACAGAAGCTTTGTGGCGCTCGTTTTTACAAATGTGTTTGGGCATTTGGATTATATATAACTGTTTATATATTGCAATGGCAATTATTTACATCGGCGGAAATGTAATCTTGAGGAGCGTTATCCAAGCGGCTCAGCCTGCCAGTGTGAATGGAGCGGCGATTAAAATGCGCATAGCAATGTGGGAAACGGTTACAGCAGCGGCCAATGATGGTGGAATCACAGGATTAAAAGGATCAGTTGCGTCGGGTGGCTGGGGAATGATCACGCAGTTTCTTTCTAACTCCATGTCATCCGCTGCTGATGCGTTTTATGGCATTGCATCTGGGTGGCCAAACCCGGTAAAAGCCGTTATTAATTTTGTCGGAGGAAATGTGATTAACGGCATCATTTCATTAACGGTTTACGCAATCGCCATTGAAACCTGTATACGATTCGTCTTTACCCCGGTTGCCGTTGGCGATATGTTTTCTGAAAAATTCAGAAGTTCAGGTGTACGCTGGCTTAAGGGACTGGCAGCATGCGCATTACAGGGTACAATCGTATATGTAACAGTTCTTATCGGAACGAATTTAAGAGATGTGCTGGAATCTGGTGCGGCAATCCCAGGATTTTCTCCAGTAACATCCGCATTGGTAAATTTTACCATGATCGGATTCTTCGCTAAATCAAAAAGTATAGCAAATGAAATTGTTGGCACACATTAAGGAGGTACGCAAATGATTATTATGCCGGTACCAAAGGACGTACGTTCTTTTAAGCCCAAATTCATGGGGCCGTTTACCAAACGTGAAGCACTTGGCGTAGCCTGTGCCGTCGCCATGGTCGTAATTACTTATGCAATTATTGCTCCGTTCGCAAGCGCAATGACGATGACACAGCAGGCAACGATCGCCATGATCCCAGCAGCCATTCCGCTGGCATTTGGATTTATAGACATTCAGGACATGCCGATCTGGGTCTACGCCTGGAATATGATTGTCCAGAATTTCCTTGCTCCGCGCCACCGGGTTTATAAAACGGCGAATATTTTTCAGGAATTCGCAGTCCGCAATAAGATTCGGATGGAAGATCTGGATGATGAGATCGTGACCACGCCAAAGGAAAGAAAAAGAAAGAAAAAAGAATATGAGGCAAAGCTGAAAGAATTCGTGCAGACGTTTCCGGAATATGAGGAATTCAAGTAGGTGGAAATGGAAGCATCCGGCTGCCATAACAAAGGAACCAGAGTTATAACGACTGCAAAGAAATCCCTTCCGACCGGAAAAGTCCGCGTCAGACGGTATTCCGGAGGGTATTACGCAGTCGCAGAATAAGAAGAAAGGAGAAGCGGGGATCGGAACCACCGGAAGAAAGAGAAATATGTTCATTGATATTCTCTGTATTCCGGTACAATTCCTCTCGTGACTAAAATCACGAGTATACTCGCACCGAACTATGAAGAAATCAAAAAAGAAACTAGCATTGGCCATCGCTGCGTGTACGCTGTCATTGACCCTTGCGTTCGGCGGTACGCTGGCGTATATGACGGATACGGAAGGCACAACGAATACCGTGACCGTCGGACGGGTTCACATTGAACTGGAGGAACCTGGATATCCGGGGAACGACAGTGATGAGGTTAAAAACATCATCCCAAACCAGGAGATTGTGAAGGACCCACAGATCGAGAATACCGGCAACAATGACGCTCTGGTATTCTTACGGGTGGAAATACCGCAGGAAATGTTTACCGACGAGGATGACGGCACAGGAGAACAGAAAAAGCAGGATCTGTTCCGGTTAAAAGGTGTCAGTGACCAGTGGGAACTGCTGCGGACGGAAACAGTGACCGAGGAAGACGGGAAAGCGAAGACATCCTACGTCTACGGTTATAAAAAGCCCCTTGGTAAGGGCACAACCACGGACAAACTGTTCCAGAAGGTACAGATGAAAAATGCTGTGGAATCCGATTTGAGCGGCAACGTGGAAGACATTATCGTGACCGCCTGCGCCATCCAGGCAACCGATATCCCGGATGTGAACCTGACACCTGGCAGTGATGGAAATCTGAGTAAGGACGTGCTGGATCAGATCTACACGATCTTCTTAAATCAGTCCGGTAACCAGACAAGCCGACCGGCGGATGAAGGTGACCGGAACCAGTCAGGAAAACTCGGTAAGATCAGCTATGAACTGGATGGAGGAACCCTGGCAGAAGGATCCCTGACGGGGTACGGAAGTGCCGATTATGGATACACACCTCCGAAACCGTCAAAGAAAGGTTATAAATTCACAGGATGGGAGCCGTCAAGCATTCCGGCTGACAGTACTGGAAATGTAACGTTCACAGCCGGATGGGAAAAACGAACCGAAGAAGCAGCTACTTTGCTGGATGGAACAGCCATTAATTTAAAAATGAAAGTAATGGTCGGAAACAGTATATCCGATCCATCACATCCCGAATATATTACACAGGGAGTTCTTACGGGCATCCTACGCTCCGACAGCGCCCCTGATTCTGAAATCATGAAAAATTCGGATTACCTGATATCTACTGGTAATTCCGATAATCCGGTCTATATGTGGCCTGATGACAATGAAGAGGTCTATAAATGGTGGTCCGAAGCAACTCAGATAGAGGCTGACTCCGATTTAAGTTATCTGTGCAGCGGCTTTGAAGATCTGACAGATATCAGTGGCTTAGCAGGTTGGGATACCAGTCAAGTAACAAAGATGGATGGCATGTTTTATAGATGCAATTCTATTACAGACCTATCTCCACTAACATCCTGGGATATCAAAAACGTTACAAGTGTACACGATATGTTCAATGAGTGCGGTTCCTTGACCAGCTTAACTCCGCTTAAAAATTGGAATCCAGCCAAGGTTACCAGTATGAATGCCATGTTTGCTGGTTGTTATTCGCTTGAGGATTTGACAGCAATTTCAAATTGGAATACTGAAAATGTAACTGATATGGGGTCTTTATTTTATGATTGCGTGGCTTTCAGCGATCCAACCGCACTTTCAAATTGGAATACCAAAAATGTCACAGACATGAACAATATGTTTACAGAATGTGCGTTTACCGACCTGATGTCATTGGCAGGCTGGAATACTGGGAAAGTAACTGACATGAGCCATATGTTTGATGGATGCGAATCCATCGGCAGTTTAACACCACTTGCTAACTGGAATGTTGGGCGCGTCGCAAATATGAGCGATATGTTCTCAATGTGTGATCCTCTTAAAAATCTGGACGGACTTGCAAATTGGGACGTCAGTAATCTGACAAATGTGGATAGAATGTTTTCAGAATGTAAAAACCTTAGCGATTTGAATGCTCTTGCAAATTGGGAAGTAAACAATATCAAGAGCATGCGTGGATTATTTAGATCGTGCTATCCTCTTAGCGATTTATCGCCTCTCGCAAATTGGGATATAGGAAACGGAACCGCCATAGATGCAATGTTTAATGACTGTACTTCCCTTACTAATCTGTCTCCATTGGAAAATTGGGACATCGGAAATGTTACGAGTATGAGTTTGTTGTTCGACGGTTGCACTTCTCTTAGTGATTTATCGCCTCTCGCAAATTGGGATATAGGAAACGGAACCGCCATAGATGCAATGTTTAATGACTGTACTTCCCTTACTAATCTGTCTCCATTGGAAAATTGGGACATCGGAAATGTTACGAGTATGAGTTTGTTGTTCGACGGTTGCACTTCTCTTAGTGATTTATCGCCTCTCGCAAATTGGGATATAGGAAACGGAACCGCCATAGATGCAA
>ERZ779840.148-NODE-148-length-96215-cov-12.565682_pt1 | contig 96215 bp, 92 predicted proteins | sample MGYA00511561_ERZ779840 | MGnify/ENA primary metagenome ERZ779840 (study PRJEB29588, sample SAMEA2162036) | human gut metagenome | biome: human gut; feature: human-associated habitat; material: faeces | place: Denmark | collected 2008/2010 ...
AGCACTACATAGCATCCTATAAAACAGGATGCAAGTAGTGGCGAGCGCAAGTGCCCTCGAAACACCCGAATTCCACCCTGAGGCGAGTACGGGAAGACACGTTCATCAAACATCGAAACAGCAAAGCATTTAGATTTTTCGAAAACCGTAGGGCGACAAGACAATTTTCAGACACATCCCCCGGACAGTTCAAATACCTAAAAGCAAAAATCATTTACAAAGTCATGAGACATAAGAAAGATTATGGGATGTATCACTTTGGTTATGGTTTGCAGACCTTATGGGCAGTCAGACATTCTTTATTCCTGGCGGCAGAGTTTCGTTATCTTTCTAATAACGACTGATTTCCTCGGATTCGTCATCACTTTTACGGATTTCCCGGATGATAACATCATATTTGACTCCATTTTCCAGTTCGATGGTGACGGTGTCTCCCACGCGATGCTTGAGAAGACATTTTCCCATCGGGGATTCGATGCTGATCATATTGTTCATGACGTCTGCACGTATGGTAGTGACGATCTTGTATTCTTCCTCGCAGTCATCCTCCGGCACATATACCACAACGGTATCATTGAGACCAAGCTCTTCCTCACCGGCATCATCCTCTACGATATGTGCCGTATTGATCATGCGCTCCAGATAGCGGATCCTGCTTTCATTTCGGTTTTTTACCTTTTTGGCTGCTTTATATTCAAAGTTCTCACTGAGATCTCCCTGGGCTCTTGCTTCCTTTACATCTTCCAGTGCTTCCTTTCGCACCACCAGCTTGCGGTGTTCCAGCTCCTTCTCCATCTTTTCAACATCCTGTCTTGTTAAACGGTCATACATAATTTTATCCTCCTTTTCGATTTATTTCCTCGGTAAAATATAATTCCCATTGACAAACCACGTCAATGGGAATTGTATTTTATATTCAGATCTTTTATTAACGATAAATGATCTCGCTTCTCTTTGGTCCGTTAGATACCATTGTGATCGGCACACCGATCTCCTTCTCGATGAACTCGATATAACGGCGGCAGTTCTCCGGCAGCTTATCATACTCGGTAATGCCTCTGATATCACAGTTCCAACCCGGAAGTGTCTCATAAACCGGCTTTGCCTTTGCAAGCTTGGCAGTTACAGGGAAGTCTTTTACAACCTCTCCATCGATCTCGTAACCAACGCAGACCGGAATCTCCTTGAGATATCCGAGACAGTCAAGAACGGTCAATGCAACCTCGGTTGCTCCCTGAATCTGACAGCCATAACGGGATGCTACCGCATCGAACCATCCCATACGGCGTGGACGTCCGGTTGTTGCACCGTACTCTCCGCCGTCACCACCACGTTTCCGAAGCTCCTCAGCCTCTGCCTCGTCCTGGATCTCACTGACGAACTCACCGGCACCAACTGCACTGGAGTAAGCCTTTACAACAGTAACAATTCTCTTGATCTCATACGGAGGAATTCCTGCTCCGATGGCACCATAAGCAGCCAGAGTAGAAGAAGAAGTAACCATTGGGTAAATACCATGATCCGGATCCTTGAGAGAACCAAGCTGACCCTCCAGAAGGATTCCCTTGCCCTCCTTGATTGCCTGACGAAGATAAGCGGATACATCACAGACATAAGGTGCAACCATATCACGATACTCGTGAAGTGTATTTAAAAGCTCGTCCGGATCTAACTCCGGCTTATGATAAAGATATTTCAGAGTAACATTTTTCTGCTCGCAGATCCGTGCGATCTTGTCCTTTAAGACGTCATCATCGAACAGCTCGGATACCTGAATACCAATCTTGGCATATTTGTCGGAATAGAATGGTGCAATACCTGATTTGGTAGATCCGAAGGATTTCTTGCCCAGACGCTCCTCCTCATACTGGTCAAATAAAATATGATACGGCATCAGGATCTGTGCTCTGTCAGATACCAGGATCTTTGGCTTTGGCACGCCCTGTTCCACCAGAGAATTTACCTCTTTAAACAGGTAAGGAATGTTAAGTGCAACACCGTTTCCGATCACGCTTGTGGTATGATTGTAAAACACACCGGATGGAAGAAGATGAAGTGCAAATTTGCCATAGTCATTGATGATGGTATGACCTGCATTGCTTCCTCCCTGAAAACGTACGATGATATCGGACTTCTCACCTAACATATCGGTGATCTTTCCCTTTCCCTCATCGCCCCAGTTTGCTCCAACGATTGCTGTAACCATAATAGCCCCCATTTCTGCACTGCCCTGACTACATTCCCCATGCCCGGCAGTACTATGATGACATGGGGATGGATCAGCGTTTTCTGTCGTTAATCCGGCATACGAAACACTGATCCTGTAAATTGATTCCTACACGTTTATTTCTGATTTCATTCCCAGGATCTCCTGATTCTCATCGAGAATCGGCTGGACAATCTCCTGAATAAACTCCTCTACCTGCGAAGCGGAACGTCCTGTATATCTTGATGGCTCCATCAATGCCTGCAGCTCCGGCAGCGTCATCGGGAATTCATCATCTGCAGCGATCAGCTCCAGAAGATTATTCTCTTTGCCTTCCTGTTTAACATTTTTACCTGCTTCCATAGAAAGCTGACGGATCTTTTCATGAAGCTCCTGTCTGTCTCCGCCTGCCTTGACCGCATCCATCATGATATTTTCTGTGGCCATAAACGGAAGTTCTGACATCAGACGTTTCTCAATAACCTTATCATAAACCACAAGACCATCTACAACATTGAGCACCAGATCCAGAATACCATCTGTAGCAAGGAAACCTTCCGGAACACTGATACGCTTGTTCGCAGAATCATCCAGAGTACGCTCAAACCACTGACACGCTGAGGTAAACATCGTATTGGTTACATCTGCCATCACATAACGGGCCAGAGAGGCAATCCGCTCACTTCTCATTGGATTTCTCTTATATGCCATTGCAGAGGAACCGATCTGGTTCTTCTCAAATGGCTCCTCAATCTCCTTCAGATGCTGAAGAAGACGGATATCATTGGAAAACTTGTGTGCACTTGCAGCGATACCGGCCAGAACATTTACCACTCTGGTATCCAGCTTACGGGAATAGGTCTGTCCGGATACTGGGAAGCACTCTTTAAAGCCCATTTTCTTGGCAATGATCTGATCCAGTTTCTTAACCTTCTCCTCATCTCCGTCAAAAAGCTCCATAAAGCTTGCCTGGGTACCTGTGGTTCCCTTGGAGCCTAAAAGCTTCATATGATCGATCACATGATCCAGATCCTCCAGATCCATCAAAAACTCCTGCAGCCAAAGAGTAGCTCTCTTACCTACTGTGGTCGGCTGTGCCGGCTGAAAATGAGTAAACGCCAGTGTCGGCTGTGATTTATACTTCATGGCAAATCTGGAAAGCTCATCAATAACATTGATCAGCTTATTGCGGATCAGATGAAGTGCCTCTGTCATAATGATAACATCGGTATTATCTCCAACATAGCAGGAGGTTGCTCCCAGATGGATGATACCCTTTGCCTTCGGACACTGAACACCGTACGCATATACATGGGACATTACATCATGACGTACCTGCTTCTCTCTCTCCTTAGCAACATCATAATTGATATTGTCCGCCTGGGATTTCAGTTCCTCAATCTGCTCTTTTGTCACAGCAGGATTGCCGTTTTCATCCAGAAGACCAAGTTCATTCTCTGCCTCCGCAAGTGCGATCCATAAACGTCTCCAGGTTTTGAATTTCTTGTCCGGAGAGAATATGTACTGCATTTCTCTGCTGGCGTATCTCTCAGACAATGGACTTGTGTATCTGTCGTTACTCATATCTAACCTCATTTCCGTGCTTTTTGCACCTCTTGTTTTATAATCAGTATCCATGTCTCCTGTACTGCCATAAATGACATGAATACCTTTCACACTGATCTTTATTTGTCATAGTCTCCACGGATATCCTCCTTCGGCGGATCCACAGGATAACTTCCGGAGAAACATGCATGACAGTATCCCTGATCCCCGTCGATCAACTCACTGAGTCTGTTGAGATCGAGATATCCCAGGGAATCTGCACCGATCATTTCTGCGATCTGCTCTACCGTATGGTTGAACGCCGGAAGCTGATCACTGGACGGTACATCCGTTCCAAAATAACATGGATATTTAAATGGCGGTGAGCTGATGCGTACATGCACCTCGCTTGCCCCTGCATCCTTTAACATCTTTACAATGCGGGCACTCGTTGTTCCACGGACAATGGAATCATCTACCATAACAACCCGCTTGCCACGGACAATCTCCCGAAGCACATTGAGCTTGACCATCACACTGGACTCTCTGGCTGACTGCTTCGGCTTAATAAACGTCCTGCCGACATAGCTGTTTTTGACAAATGCGGTACCATATGGAATCCCTGACTCCAACGCAAAGCCCATAGCGGCTACATTTCCCGATTCCGGAACACCTACAACGATATCGGCATCCACCGGATGTGTCTGTGCCAGGATCTTTCCCGCAATGATACGGGAGCTGTGTACACTGATTCCATCAATGTAGCTGTCCGGTCTTGCAAAATAAATATACTCAAAGATACATTTTGCATGATCGCTCGTCATCAGAGACTTGTCCGATGAAATCCCCTCCGGCGTAATGGTGACGATCTCTCCCGGCTCTACGTCACGGACAAACTCCGCTCCAACGGTATCCAAAGCACAGGACTCACTGGAAAGCATATAGGCTCCGTCTCTCCTGCCGATGCAAAGCGGGCGGAATCCAAATGGATCTCTGGCTCCGATCAGCTTCCGTGGGCTTGCCACCACCAGGGAATAGGCACCCTTGATCTTTTTCATGGCTTCCTTGACGGCTTCCTCTACCTTGCCCACCTTTAACCGCTCTCTGGCGATCAGATAAGCGATCACCTCAGAGTCAATGGAGGTCTGAAAGATTGCCCCGCTCAGCTCCAGTTCTCTCCGAAGCTCCGGTGCATTGACCAGATTACCGTTATGTGCAAGAGAAAGTGTGCCCTTAATGTAATTAAGTACCAGAGGCTGTGTATTCTCTGCAATACTGGCACCTGCCGTAGAATAACGGACATGACCGACTCCGATATCCCCCTTCATCCCGCCGAGGTTTTCCGCATTGAACACCTCATTGACAAGTCCCATTCCCTTGACCGAAGAGGAATTGCGTGGAGGACCGTCCGTACGGCTTACTGCAATACCACAGCTCTCCTGTCCTCTGTGCTGGAGGGAAAACAGTCCATAATAGATCGTAGATGCTACATCTCTGCCTTCCATATCGTACATTCCAAATACTCCACACTCTTCTCCAAGCTTTGGTTCTTCCGCCTGATGAAGCAGGCAGCCGGAACAATGGCATTTCTCACATGATGTCTGTTTGTTACATTTGGTATGCTCACTCATTTTTGTCTCCATTCTTATGCAATTGTCCTAATACCCCTATTAACACAAGATATATTATATCAATTCCACGAAAAATCTCAAGACTTGTTTGTAACTTTTTGCGGTTTATTCCCCCATTTTCTTCTGTTCTGTATCCTCCAGCGTCATAATTCCTTTCTGGAACTTTAACTTGAGAATTCTCTGCACCGTGTCATTCAATCTCTTTTCCGAAATCTTCCCGGACTCCACCTTACTCAGGATCGCATCATATGCCTCCGGCAGATCCTGTGGCATCAATATAATATCCGCACCGGCATGAAAGGATTTCACTGCCGCCTCCGCAGCCGAATACTTGTCCGTGATACATGCCATATCAAAGGCATCTGTTACGATCAGTCCGCTGTAATCCAGCTCTTCTCTGAGAATGGTGGTCATGATCAGTTTGGAAACACTGGCCGGTTCGCTGGTTTCTGTGACGCGGCTCACCGAAATATGGGAAACCATCACAAAATCAGCCCCCGCCTCAATACCACTCACAAAGGGTACAAAGTCAATCTTGCGAAGCTTTGATATACTGCTGTCAATATCTACACTTCCCTGATGGGTATCTCCACTGGAAGAACCCTGTCCCGGGAAATGCTTCAGCGTAGAGCAGATATTTTCGCTCTCCAGCCCTTTTACATATGCACTCACAAACTCTGCCACTTTCTTCGGATCCCCCCCAAAGGAGCGGGTACCGATCTCGCTGTTCATCTCCGATGTCTTTACATCTGCCACCGGAGCAAAATCCACATTAAAGCCCAGCTCCCCGATCTGACGGGCAATCGTAGATGCCATATAATACACATAGTCCGCATCCTCTGTCCTTCCAATCTCTTCCATCGTCGGAAAAGTATCGGTTTTCATTTTGGGATTATTGCCGATGCGGGCCACATCACCACCTTCCTCATCAACACTGATAAACATTGGCAATGCTGCATTTTTCTGTAATTTCCGGATCAGCTTTTTGGTCTGCTTACGGTTCCATATGTTTCTGGAGAACAGGATCACTCCCCCTACCGGATACTTCTGCAGATTTTCCTTCATGGTTTTCGTGATCTTTTTATGTTCATAATAATCTCCCTTTGTATCATCCAGCTGCTCCAGATTCACGGTAAATAACTGACCTACTTTTTCTTCATTGCTCATAAGCTTCAGATATTCCAACGAAGCATAAGCCGCATCCTCGTCACTCATACCGATCACATCCGGTTCTTCTGTCCCTGCTTCATCTGTCGTAGATGCCGGCGGCTCATACACATCGCTTTCATGTGATCTCCCCGGCAGTTCACAGCCGGTTAGAACCATTGACACAAACAGACTGATACAAAGACCTGCCGCACATAATCTTCTGCCATATTTTATCATTTGAAACCGGGTGTCTTTTCTTTTGTGTTCCATTCTTATCATGATCGTTCCATGCCTTTCTTTTAATAATTTTATGATACCGGACAAATGCAGCGGTCTGCTTACGCTGCCATCTGTTTTTGAACTCTTTATTATTTCTTTTGGAAACTGTCCAAGCCGGTCTGCATAGGTTAAAAATGTATATAAATCCTGTCATATAAAATGACAGAACGGAGGTATTCAATGAGTGACTTAGCAGCAACCGATTGTGGATGTGGATGCAGTAACAATGGTAACGAAGGAGGATGCAGCTGGATCATTATCCTGCTTCTTCTGTGCTGCTGCGGTAATGGCAGCAGTTGTTTCGGCGGTTTCGGAAATGGATGCGGCGATAACTGCTGCAGTTCCATTATCTGGATCTTACTTATCCTGTGCTGCTGTGGAAACGGCTTCTAAAAGCACACCACCCTCCGGGCATAAGCTCTGATGCTTCTGTCCGGGAATCATTATGGCGGCTGTCCTTTCCGGGCAGCCGTTTTGTCCGTCCAAAAGCAACATATCCTTTCCCGTAAGCGATCAATCCTGTCACCATTGTCCATTTCTGATCCTCTGCCGGCAGGCTTCACACTCCCGGTCGATCTCATAGATCGTATCCTCCTCGATCACCAGATCATCCTCTCTTTGCATCCCGTCGGAAGAGTTTACCGCATGCTCCCATGATACCCGGTCTTTTCTTTTTTCATTTCCATAATAAAAGTATCTCATGCTGCCTCCAATCTATCCCCACCAAATTTGACCAGGGGATCTTTATGTACCGGAAAGCAAATACGGTCAAAACCCTATTTATGATATGTTATGCAGTCCGGTCATTTTCGTCTCTCTCTTTTAAAAATTTTTGGAAACTGTCCAAGCCCGGATACATAATATGAAATTGTAAATATAATTCACTGTCATTTTATCATGACAGATCGGAGGTATACATGAGTGATTTAGCAGCAACCGGTTGCGGTGGCGGATGTTCTTCAGGCAGCGAAGGATGTAGTTGGATCATTATCCTTCTGCTCCTGTGCTGCTGTTGCGGAAATGGCAACAGCGGTTTTGGCGGCTTTGGAAACGGAGACGGCTGCGGCTGCAATTCGATCCTCTGGATCCTGATCCTGTGCTGCTGTTGTGGAAACGGCTTCTAGCAGGCTTCATCCACCGGCATCCCTGGTACACCGTGTACCAATCTGTACCGGCTGTCTGATGACAGCCGGTATTTGTCTGTATCCGGAGTTATCTGTGCCAGAAGTCCCGGATCCTGTCCAGCCGGGAGGTCATTCCCAGCAGGAGCATATCCAATACACAAATGGCTGTCATCGCCTCCACAACCACAACAGCTCTCGGTACAATGACAGGATCGTGACGCCCCTTAACGGATATCTCGATATCCTCACCATCACGGTTGACCGTCTGCTGCTGTCTCGCAATGGACGGAGTCGGTTTGACCGCCGCCCGGAGTATGATATCACTTCCATCACTCATGCCTCCCAGAATGCCACCGGCATGGTTGGTTGCTTTTGTAATCGTTCCATCCTCTCCCCCACAGAAAGAATCATTATCCTCAGATCCAAAAGACTGTGCTGCTGCAAAGCCGTCACCGATCTCAATCCCTTTCACAGCACCAATAGACATCACTGCCTTTGCCAGATTTGCATCCAGCTTATCAAAAACCGGCTCACCGATTCCGGCCGGCATTCCCTTTACAACGCACTCGATCACACCACCCACAGAATCCTGCTCTTTCATTTTTTGTTCCAAAAGGATCTCTGCCTTTTCAGAGGCTTCCGGATCCGGCATATAAAGCGGACTTTTCATGATATTGTCCAGAGACGCTTTCCCATCGTCGATGGAAATATCTCCGATACTTTTCGTATATGCCTGTACCTGTATCCCCAGACTTTTTAAAAGCTCCTCCGCAATCGCTCCCGCAGCCACTCTGCCAATGGTCTCCCGTCCGGAAGAACGACCGCCACCCCGGTAGTCCCGGAATCCATACTTTTGGTCAAAAGTATAATCTGCATGCCCCGGGCGGTAATAACCGGCAATCTCGGAATAATCTCCTGAACGCTGTGTCTTATTATAAACGACCAGAGAAATAGGCGTTCCCGTGGTTTTTCCTTCAAATACACCGGACTGGATCTCCACCAGATCCTCCTCTTTCCGGGGAGTGGAATATCTCGTCTGTCCCGGTTTTCTGCGGTTCAGATACTGCTGTATCTTCTGCTCTTCTAACTCCAATCCTGCCGGACAGCCGTCCACGATCACACCAACACCCTTGCCATGGGACTCTCCCCATGTGGTTACTTTAAATATCGTTCCAAATGTAGATCCTGCCATTGTCGTACCGTACCTTTCATTTACTTTTTCAGTCTTGTCTTTTATCATATCACATCTGTCCCAAAAATGATATAGAACAGATAAACGCAGCAGAAACTCTACATAAGCAGATCCTGCTGCGTTATTTTCAATAGATTTCCTTTCGGAAACATTTTATGCTACAAGCGGATTTTCTTCACACTCTGCTCCAGTCCATATGCAATATCCTTTAGCTGTGCTGCATTGCCTGAAATATCGATCACAATATTACCAACCTCTGCAACCGAAGCAGATGTCTCCTGACTGCTTGCTACATTCTCCTCCGCGATCTGGCTTGCCGACTCATTGGACTGCTCTGCCAGCTTCTGGATCTGGGAAGCCACTACCGCAAATCCACGTCCCTGTTCTCCTGCTCTCGCCGCCTCAATAGATGCATTGAGGGATAACAGATTCGTCTCCTCTGCGCTGGAATCCACCCCATCTATTTCCACATCTTTAAATGAACTCTTTAACGAATCCGCATTCTTCAGCATAATCTGCTTTCTCATCATTTCCAGCATAGCTCCGTTGCTGACGGTCACATCGTGCAGATAGCTGCTTGTCTGTCCCAGAAGTATACTTTTGGCCTCCGGGATCACTAATGCCAATATGATCACCGCTGCAATAATAACCGCACTCACTGTGAGCAATGACATCCGGAATTTCAATGAATGTATAAACGTAACCTTATCTTTTCAGATAACTTTTTCTTTTTGAGGTTTCTTTTCATGTTTCATGCCGGTTCAACCTCCTAATCCTTGTAATATATCTTATTTTACCACGCCCTTACATTGCTTTTCAATACGCTTTTAACTGTTTCCACATATAATTGTAATACTCCTCCATATCCTTTCCGAGATAACGGAACATTTCGCAGTTTTTCACCACATCCTCCGACTGGAAGATCACCGGATCGTCTGCCTTTTCCTCCGGATCGATCTCATCCAGAACTGCCGTATTTGGCGTAGAGTAATATACATACTCAAAATTCTTCATGGCGATATCCTTCCGGCAGAGAAAATCCAGAAACTGTAATGCTCCCTCATAATTCTCTCCGTCCTTCGGGATCACCCAGCTGTCCATCCAGACATCGGAGCCTTCCTTCGGCACGACAAACTCCAGATCCTCGTTGTATTCTCTGGCAAGCCCTGCCTCTCCGGAATAGATCACTGCCATGGCAGCCTGCTCATTTGCCATATCATCCCGCACTTCATCCACCAGATAGGACTGCACCAGATCCTTCTGCTCCAGCAAAAGCTTCTGAGCCTCCTTTAACTGCTTTTTGTCTGTCGTATTGATCGAATAACCAAGCTGACGCAGAGCCGGAACAAAACTGTCCCGCACACTGTCCTGCATAATGATATTATCCTTGTAGTCCTTTCTCCACAGATCCTTCCAGCTGTCCGGTGTAAAATCAAGCAGTTCCGGATTATACAATATTCCTACGGTGCCCCAGAAATATGGGACACTGTAGGAATTATCCGGATCGAAATTCTGAGACAGCTTCCAATAGGTATCTCCGATGTTTCCGGCATATTTCAGCTGCTCCATATCAATTTTGCGCACATCCTTTTCCCGGATCATTTTATCCAGCATATAATCAGAGCAGCAGATCAGGTCATAATGGATCGTACCATTTTTGTATTTGGTATACATCGCTTCCGGGGTCAGGAACTCCTCATATGCCACTGAAATCCCGGTCTCCTTCTCAAACTCCTTTAAAACATCATGGTCAATATAATCTCCATAGTTAAATACTACGATCCGTCTGCCCGATTTCTGCCCGGAAGTACCACACGCCGTCAGAAGCCCGGAAGCTGCAAGAATTACGGCCATCCCTGCTGCCGTACATTTTTTCCATATCCTGCTATGCCTTCTCATGATGTCTGCCTCCTTTCCTGCCCCGGACGCCATCTGCCTGTTTCCATGCTTTCCGGTTCATCAGAAACAACACCAGAAGAACCAGCAGAAATACGATCGTGGATAATGCATAAAGCTCTGTCTGAATGCCTTTACGATACTCCGCATTGATCATCGTGGACATGGTATGAATCCCCGGTGCTTTCGTAAAATACGTTACCGAAAAATCATCCAGAGACATGGTAAAGGAAAGCATAAAGCCCGCCACGATCCCCGGCACCAGCTCCGGAAGCACTACCTTCCAGAATGCATACGCCGGAGATGCTCCCAGATCCAGAGCTGCTTCATACATACTGGTATTCATATGCATGACCTTAGGCTGTACACAGAGCACCACATAAGGTATGATCAGCGTAATATGAGCGATCAGCATAGTCCAGAAGCTCAGATCCACAAAGCGTGAAAACAAAAGCATCAACGCAACACCCGTGACAATATCCGCATTTAACATCGGGATGTTGGTCAGCCCCATAAACCATGTTCTGGAACGCTTCTTCATGCCAAGCATGCCAATACACGCCATGGTTCCAAGCACCGTAGAGACAAGTGCCGCTCCTGCCGCCAGAAGGAGCGTTGTTCCCAATGCCTGCATGATCACATCATTATGGAAAAGGTTTCCATATCCCTCCAGGGAAAATCCTCCCCAGACCGCTTTGTTCCTGGGCGATGCATTAAATGACGATATGATCAATATAAGGATCGGCAGATAAAGCAGCATCAATGCAAAAACCAGATAAATCCTTGAAGCCGTATCAATCGCTTTCTGTTTTACCATAAACTGTTCTCCCCCTCCTCTCCGTCAAAGAACCGGTAGATCACCATACTGATCACGATAAGTACCATAAGGCTTAAGGACAGACCCGATCCGGCATGAATATCCGCATAGCCCGAATTAAATGCCTGCTCGATCACATTTCCGATCAGATACACCTTTCCTCCTCCCAGCATGGATGCAATCACAAACTCACTGATGGACGGCACCATTACCATAGTGATACCGCTGACCACGCCGGGAATACTCAGGGGAATAATGATCCGGCGCAGAATTGTCCATTGCCCCGCCCCCAGATCCTGTGCTGCATGGATCACATCATTGTCAATCTTAACCAGTGCATTATAGATCGGAAGCACCATAAACGGCAGATAATCATATACCGTTCCCAGAATGACAGCCCAGATCGTATTCATCAGATGAACTTTTCCGAAACCAAGTGTTGTTAAAACATGATTTAATATACCATTGTTTAACAGGATCAATCGCCATGCCAACGTTCTCAGCATGAAATTCATCCACATAGGCAGAATAAATATCATTACAATAAAGCTGTTTTTATTGCTGGAACATTTCCGCAGGATCAATGCCAGCGGAAAAGAAAGCACCAGACAGATCATCGTTACCAGTAAAGACATCCCAATACTGCGCAGAAACGGTTTCCCATTGACCGGATCAAGGATTGCTGCCACGTTGGAAAATGTAAAAGAACCGTCCGCTCCCGTAAATGCATTATAAACCAGCAGAACTAACGGAACTACAGTAAAAAGCAGCATCCATATCAGATAGGGTCCTGCCAGAAGTCTTTTTCCCAATCTCTTCATGTCTATCCCTCCAACTTCTTATTCTGCTTAATCCTCATACTGCTCCTGCTTTTCATCCTCCGATTCCGGCTTATGCATGATCTGGATATTGAACGGATCTACCCAGATTCCCACTTCGCTGCCGGGTTCTTTTAAAACGGTACTGTGCACCAGCCATTCAAAACCTGCTGCCTGCACCTCCATCTCATAGTGAACCCCCTTAAAGATCGCCGATGTCACCCGTCCTTTGATAATGCCCTTCGACGGCTCTGTCAGCACAATGTCCTCCGGACGGATCACCACATCCACCGGCTGGTTATTGCCAAAACCCTCATCCACACAGACAAATCTGGTGCCAAGAATATCCACAAGCCTGTCTTCTACCATAGTAGATCCTATAATATTACTCTCTCCGATAAAATCCGCCACAAAAGCATTCTGCGGCTCATTATAAATATCCTCCGGCGTACCGATCTGCTGAATATAGCCTTGATTCATCACCACAATGGTATCTGACATGGTCAATGCCTCTTCCTGGTCATGGGTAACATATACAAAAGTGATCCCCAGCTCATTTTTTAACCGGATCAGCTCATACTGCATATCCTGACGCAGCTTCAGATCCAGCGCCCCGAGAGGTTCATCGAGAAGCAGAACCCTCGGTTCATTCACAATGGCTCTGGCAATGGCAATACGCTGCTGCTGCCCGCCACTTAAGGAATCCGGCATCCGCTTTTCATAACCGTCCAGATTCACAAGCTTTAATGCATATTTTACTTTATCACGGATATAACTTTTCGATTTGTTTTTTATTTTTAATCCAAATGCGATATTTTCCTCGATATTCATATGGGTAAAAAGAGCATACTTCTGAAACACTGTGTTGACCTGTCTCTCATTGGGTGGAAGCATGGTAATATCCTTGCCTTCAAAGATCACTTTTCCTTTATCCGGTGTCTCAAAACCTCCAAGAATCCGAAGGGTGGTCGTCTTGCCACATCCACTGGGTCCTAAGATCGTCAGAAACCTGTTTTCATTTAAATATAGATTTAAGTCATCTAATATCACTTTATCTCCATAGCTTTTAGAAATTCCAATCAAATCAATTAATTTTTTTGCCATTTGTGCCTCTTTTCTCTGTTGTTTTCAGCGAAAGCTGCCCTTGCGTAACATTATAATTATACAATCTCTGTAATGGTTGTCAATCATATTTCCATCTCTTCTGCATATTCATATAACAGCACGAGATACAAACAGAAAGGAGTCAATCGTATGACCACAGAAGAAAGAGAACGACGCATGGCAATGCTCCGTGCCGCTCAGCCCTACACGTCCGGACAACAGCGATATGCTCTGGATCTGCTGCTGCAGGCAAACGCCCTGATCAACACCGCCAGAGGCGGCATGTCCGGTGATCTGGAGGCCTGTGAATCAGCTGCCCAGCCAGAGGAAATGCTTCTGCACATGCAGGAATACTGCACTCCCAGAGAATCCGATCTGGTTCAGATGATCCTTAATTTCATAAAAGCAAGCCATCTCTTCCGGAATTACCGGGAGTTTATGGCTTCCCGTGGTTTTTCTGAAGCCCCTGGTGACCTCCAGGCAGCCGGACTTGGTATGCCATCCGCCAATCCACTGCAAATGCTGTTACAGCTTTTGGGAGGCTTTGGAGGCAGCATGGGAACCTCCGGCGGGAACAATTATCTTATGGAATTTCTGATCTCGCAGCTTTCCCCGGAACAGCAGCAGCTTTTTGAACAGTTCCAAGGTTTCACAAACGAAACAGGGAACGATGAAGAACAGCAATAATCTGACAAAAACTATCAACCGGCTGATCACAGAAAGGAATGGTATTGATTATGGAATCTTGGAAGCAAAACGAAGCCTTTCGTTCTATGGATCCCCAAAAACAGAATATGATCGAACAGCTTGCCGCCTCCCTGCAGGGAAAGAAGCTTACCGAAGCACTTCCGCTGCTGACCCGATGGAAACGGACCATGCAGCAGGAAAACATTCAGTTTACTCCGGAAGAAAATCAGATCTTAACAGAAATTTTTTCGGCACAGCTGACGCCACAACAGAAAAAACAATTTGAATTTATCAAGAATGCGAACCGAAACCGCAAATAGACTTTTGAACTCTGTAAGCGACAAGACAATTGTGGGAGTCATCCAACAAGTCCCGTTTTCTACTGTCCATCCGGAAGCGAATGTGTGACCATTATATTTACCATCCGGCACACTTCGTCCTCCGGTATTTTTAAGTCCGGAACGCAGATCACAGGGATTCCTGCTGCCACTGCAGCACGGATTCCATTTTCAGAATCCTCCAGCACAACCGCCTGCTCCGGCTTCAATCCACACAACTGTGCCGCTTTCAAAAAGATATCCGGCTCCGGCTTTGACTTCTCTACCATCTCTCCTCCTACGATCACAGAAAAATACTCCCGGATCCCGGCTCCTTCCAGATAACGCTCTACAATATCCGATCTGGTTGAGGATGCAACTGCAGCCTTCAGACCCTGACGGCGGATCCACTGAAGCAGTGTCACAATGTCGGGTTTTAGCTCCAGCCCTACGGTTGCGGCAATGGCATCCACATGCTCTCTCGCCCGGCGTCCCAGCTCTGCAAACGGATAATCCGCTCCATATTCCGTGAGCATCAGCTTTTCCAGTGCTTTCCCCGTAAGTCCAAGACTTCTGCAGTACACCTCCCTGCTAAGCCTATATCCCCGTTGTGCCATCACAACCGCCAGCTGCTCCATAAAAAGCCGTTCCGTATCAAATATAAGTCCATCCATATCAAAAATAAATCCCCAGGCAGCATCAAAACTCTGTGCTGCCTCCAGCAAATTGTGGCATTCTCTCATATCGCTGTTTCCTCCTAATAATTTCCTGTGCTTCGGTATTCTCCCGGCGTGCAGCCGATTGTTTGCAAAAATACTTTATTAAAATAACTGATATTATTAAAGCCTGACAGATTAGCAATCTCCCCGATCTTCTTATCCGTATCCTGAAGCAGACGACAGCTTTGCAGAATACGATACCGCATCAGATACTGCATCGGAGACATCTTCATGGTCCGTTTAAAAATGCGGCAGAATTGTCCCTCACTCATAGGCAGTATCTCCGCCAGCTCCGATAATGTAATCTCATATGCGAAATTATCTTTCATATATTTTACAACCGGCTCCAACCGTCCGGTCTCACCCGGTTCATCCCGCTTAGACACCCGTATGCTCTGTCTGTTTAAGCGGTCCCAGATCCCGATAATATGACTGCGAAGCATCAACTCATACGGCTCTGTGTCATGCTCCGGACAGGCATACAGCTCCCGGAGGAGACGAATTACCTGACTCTGCCAGCCCCCATTGTCCCATAAAGCTTCCATCTCCGGCTGCACGGACATACGCCGGCGGTTTGCCGGATTCTCAAACTCCGGTCGATAGGAACTCTCCGGACATCTTGCGGATATAAACTCCGGAAAAACAATCTTGCCATCCAATACCGGTTTCAGATATTTTCTTCCAAACCGGCTGTGAATGTCCTCATGAAGAAACTGATAGTGAAAATCGATCGCAAAAAAGCTGCAGGGTTTTCCATCCACCGCTCTGGCCGAATGAAGCAGATTTGAATTAATAAAAACGCTATCTCCTGCCTGCAGGAGATATTTCCGGTCCTCAATCTCAAAATCAATCTCTCCCTCTATGACCATCAGCATCTCAAACTCCTGATGCCAATGAAGATAAAAGATCACGTCCGTTCCTGCCGGATAGCTCATCTTGTGCAGACCCACCGGAAGCTCTGCCGTACCATGCTGCTGCTTTTCCTCATATTGCTTTTTCTTTGCCATCCGGATCACCTCCTCTTATATCTTTCTTGAAACATATATTGCTGTCTTGTCTGTTTTGACTCTTGCCCCATATTATAGTGGATAATCCGTCAAAACTCAATGTAACATTTACAACCCACAGTACAAATGCTATACTGTGGATGCAGTATCTGCAGAATATACTATAGAAACGAGGCATTCATAATATGATCGAACATAAAGAACATTTCCACGGAAGTGACCTTGAAAAAATAGAAGCCGTTTACGGCATAAAAAAAGAGGACATTACCAGCTTTTCCGCCAATGTAAATCCTCTGGGCATCTCCTATAAACTCCGGGAGGGACTGATGGAGCATATTGATGCCATCACCACCTATCCAGACCGGGAATATACCAGCCTCCGCAAATGCATTGCCGAATACACCGGCACAGACTATCGCAATATTCTGGTGGGCAACGGCTCTACGGAACTGATCTCTCTGGTGATCCAGTTACAGCATCCCCGGAAGGCTCTGATCGTCGGACCAACCTATTCCGAGTACGAGCATGAGCTCAGTCTGGAGGGAGGCCGTTCCCATTATTTCCGATTAAGGGAAAGCGACGACTTCCGCTTAAACATCGAGGAGCTTCAGCAGGCTCTGGACCGGGATATCGACCTGTTGGTTCTTTGTAACCCCAACAACCCTACCTCCTCCCAGATCGACCGCCAGAGTATGCGCATCATTCTGGATACATGTAAGGAAAAGGGTATTTTTGTTATGGTGGATGAGACATATGTAGAATTCTCAGAAAAAGCGGATCAGATCACATCCATTCCTCTGACCAACTACTACAATAATATCATCATTCTCCGGGGTATTTCAAAGTTCTTTGCTGCTCCCGGACTCCGCCTTGGTTACGCCATCTGCGGCAACCATCAGCTTCTGCAGGAGATCGACAGCAAAAAAAATCCATGGACGATCAATTCCCTCGCTGCTGTTGCCGGTGAGATCATGTTCCAGGATAAGGAATATATCGAAGACACAAAGAATCTGATCACTTCCGAACGTGAGCGCATCTGCCGGATCCTGGATAACTGCCCAGCGGTAAAATATTACCCGCCGCATGGCAACTTCATTCTGGTGCGTATCCTGCGGGACGATGTCACATCCATGGATCTCTTTGAAGCAGCGATCCGGAAAGGTCTGATGATCCGTGACTGCTCTACCTTCCCATTCCTGGACAATAAATACATCCGCTTCTGTTTCATGAATCCATCGGACAACGACGCACTGTTAAAGGTGCTTTTAGAACAGCTGAATAAATAATAAAACTCCCACAGTCACAATGACTTGTGGGAGTTTATCGTTTCAACGATTATTTCTTCTTGGCAAATAAAGTTCCTACCGGCTGATCCTCAAAAAGATCATAGAGTTTGTGGGGATTTTTGCCGTTCATAAGCACCACATCAATATCCGCCGCATGAGCAATCTCCACGGCCTTGATCTTTGTTGCCATACCACCGGTACCAAGTGCAGAACCGGCTCCCCCTGCAAGACTACGGATATCGTCTGTAATCTCTCCAACTTCTGGGATCAGATTGGCATTTTCGTGAACATGGGGATCCTTGTCATACAGACCGTCAATGTCGGACATGATCACCAGCAGATCTGCATTGGCGATCGTCGCCACATTCGCCGCCAGAGAATCATTCTCGCCAACCTCCAGCTCCAACTCATCGATCGCCACGGTATCATTTTCATTGACAATCGGGATCACTCCCTGGGACAGCAGTCTCTCCATGGAATTAACTACATGCTGCCTGCGATCCTCCAGCAGAACATACTTTGTCAGAAGTACCTGAGCCACAACAATACTATAGTCTGCAAAAAATTTATCATACATATACATCAGCTCACACTGTCCTACTGCCGCACACGCCTGCTTTCCCGGTGTATCGGACGGTCTTTTGGTCATACCAAGCTTTCCCATACCAAGGGCGATCGCACCGCTGGATACCAGTACGATCTCATGACCTGCATTCTGCAGATCCGCCAGTGTCTTGACCAGATTTTCCACACGTCTGATATTCAGACGGCCTGTCCGGTGGGTCAATGTAGATGTTCCTACCTTTACAACGACTCTTTTTCTCTCACTTATCTTTCTCACAATGATTCTCCTCTTCTATCCGGATATCCGCAAACCTGCGTCTATCTATCATCTGCCGGTGTCTCTCCCCATAATTTACGCAAAAGAGCGATCTCCCGGCGATAGCCGTCATCATCGTTCGGTGTCTCCAGAATAAACGGCAGATCTCTCAACACCGGATGATTGATGATCCGGGTGATCGCTTCAATCCCCAGATGGCCCTCGCCAATCTTCTCATGACGATCCTTGTGTGCCTCCAGAGGGTTCATGCTGTCGTTGAGATGAACCGCCTTTAACCGGTCCAGACCGATCACCTGATCAAACTCCTGAAGCACCTCGTCCAGATGCTCCACAATATTATAGCCGCCATCCCAGATATGGCATGTGTCCAGACAAACACCCAGCTTGTCATCAATCTCCACCCGGTCAATGATCTCACGGATCTCCTGAAAATTACGACCTACCTCGCTGCCCTTTCCTGCCATGGTCTCCAGCAGCACCGTTGTCTGCTGCTCCGGGAAAAGAGAGGTATTTAATGCTTCGGCAATGAGTTCAATGCCCTTTTCGGCTCCCTGTCCTACATGAGAACCCGGATGAAAATTATAATAATTCCCAGGCACATACTCCATTCTCTTCATGTCGTCCTGAAACATCTCAATAGAAAAGCTCCGGACATTTTCCTTCGCTGCACAGAGATTCATCGTGTATGGGGCATGGGCTACCAGCTTGCCAAAATGATGCTCCTCCATCAACGCTGACAGCCTTTCCACATCTGCCGGATCGATTTCCTTTGCCTTGCCTCCCCGGGGATTTCTCGTAAAAAACGCAAAGGTATTGGCTCCTAATGATAACGCCTGCTTTCCCATGGCTTCAAAACCCTTGGAAGCAGAAATATGAGCTCCTATATACATAATACTTTTCCTTTCCAGACCCGCAGGCTTCCGACTACAGGCACACGGTTTTATTAACAGCTTTCATTCTTCATGGAAATCTTTAAGGTTTCCTTCTCTTTGTTACCCAGCTTTGGCGTACTACGGTCTGCAAGACTCTCATAAGACTTTGGCACCATAATACTCTGATATGCCGGACGGATGATCTTGTCTACATTGATCAGTTCCTCCATACGGTGAGCACTCCAGCCGACGATACGTGCCATCGCAAAGATCGGAGTAAACAGCTCGGTCGGAATCCCCAGCATAGTATATACGAAACCGCTGTAGAAGTCCACGTTAGCACTGACACCCTTGTAGATCGCACATTCCTCACCGATGACTTCCGGTGCGATACGCTCGATCATAGAATATAATGCAAAGTCTTTATTTTCATGCTTCTCTGAAGCAAGTCTCTCCACAAATCCACGGAATGCCACAGCTCTCGGATCAGAAATGGAATAAACGGCATGACCCATACCATAGATCAGACCACGATGATCAAATGCCTCCTTGTGAAGGATCTTCTTGAGATATGCTCTTACCTCATCCTCATCTGAGGTATCCTTTACATGCTCCTTAATATCCCGCATCATCTCGACAACCTTGATATTGGCACCGCCATGCTTTGGTCCCTTCAGGGAGGAAAGTGCTGCCGCAATAACAGAATACGTATCGGAACCGGCCGATGTAACCACACGGGTCGTAAAGGTCGAGTTGTTGCCGCCGCCATGCTCCATATGAAGCACCAGTGCCATATCAAGCACCTTCGCCTCCAGATCTGTATACTGCTTATCCGGACGGAGCATTCTCAAAATATTCTCTGCTGCGGAAAGATTGTCATCCGGACGATGGATATAAAAACTCTCGTCCCTCTCATAATGGTTATATGCGTGATAGCCGTATACAGAAAGCATCGGGAATACGCTGATCAGCATCAGACACTGGGACAATACATTCTCCAGACTGATATCTGACACCTTATCGTCATAAGAAGACAAGGTCAGCACACTCTTGGTCAGGGAATTCATAATATCCTGACTCGGTGCCTTCATGATAACGTCACGGACAAAGTTCGTTGGAAGTCTGCGGTTCTTTGCCAGAATCCCGCTGAACTCCTTTAACTCACTCTTCGTCGGAAGATTGCCAAACAACAGAAGATATGTGATCTCCTCAAATCCAAACCGCTTATCCTTTCTCATACCGTTTGTGAGATCGTAAATATTGTATCCGCGGTAAAAAAGCTGTCCGTCACAAGGCTTTACTTTTCCGTCTACAATGTCACTCGCCTTGATCAGGGAAATATTGGTAATGCCGGAAAGGACTCCTTTTCCGTTTTTGTCCCTGAGACCACGCTTTACCCCATATTCTGCAAAAAGACTGCTGTCAATGGAATTGTTCTCAATACAGACATCCTTATACTTGTGTGTAAAATCGCTCATCATTTTTTCAAAATTATCCTGCACAATATCACCTTTCCTTTCAAATAACACCTTCGGGTTGCAAAACCGTCTTTCACATATGCCAGCACACTGCTCCCCATTTACTGCAGTGCTTCTGATATATTCTGATGAATCCTCTGGGCTACCTTCTGTACAACCTGTAATTCCTCCTCGCTGATCCCCCGGAAAACTGATTGAAACATATCCCGCTGACACTGCCTCGCCATCTCCAGCACATCTGCTGCCTCCGGCTGCACTGTCAAATGAATATACCTTCTGTCCTGGTCATCATACTGCTTCTTTAAATATCCCCGGAGCAGCAGACTGTCAATGGCCTTTGAGACATTGGACTTAGTATAATGAAAGATCCTGACCAGATCCTTCGCTGTATTATTGCTTCCATGATTATCAAAAAAAAGCAACACACGCACTTCCATGATCGTCATATTAAATTTATCAGTAATTTTGGAATACATCGCTTCCTGATACTTTTTGAAATACTGACCACTTAATAATTGTTCCACTCTGTCATCCATGATGCCCTCCCCATTGCCTGACCGCGACCGGACATAATGCATTTCCTTGTTCCAGACAGTTCATTTTAGAACTATTATACCAAAATTTACTTTTCCCGTCAATCCGACAGCACCGGATCAATTCTAAAGCTTTTCTAAACAGGGGCAAAACCTGCATTTCCCCCTCCTGCCACTATGTTAAATATACCGGTACGAAATCCACGGTTCCATGCTCAATATTCATTACCAGATAAGAGGGCTGATGCCCCGGCTGACGTGGCTGCGATATACTGCCCGGATTAACTACCCAGACATCCCCCCGCTTTTCCATGTGGGGAATGTGAGTGTGACCGCAGACGACGATCTGCACATCATTGGCACGCGCCATCTCGCTCATGCTGCCGATGCTGTCAAAGCCGGCATACTGATGACCATGCGTCAACAGTATACGATATCCACCGATTTCCACGATTTTTGATAACGGTACTCCACTAAGACTGCTGTCACAGTTTCCACGCACCATATCCACCGGCACCCCAGCCAGATCATAAATCTCCTGCGGGGCACACTGGAAATCTCCGGCATGCAGCATCCGGCAGTGAGTCCCTCTCATGTTGGCAACTGCTTTTCTCAGATTATCATTGCGCCCGTGAGAATCGCTCACGATCAGCACCTTGATCTGTTCCTGCTCTGTTTCTCCCATATCTTTACTCCTATTCCTATACGATTCCGTATTCTTTCATCTTCTCATACATTGCAGTCAGCGCACGGCCTCTGTGGCTGATCTTATTTTTCTCTTCCGGCGGCAGCTCCGCTGTGGTGCAGCCAAGCTCCGGCACATAAAAGATCGGATCATAGCCAAAACCATTTTCTCCCTTTTCGCAGTAACCGATCTGTCCCTCTACCACACCGCGGCAGGTAAAACTCCTGCCATCCGGGAATACACAGGCGATCACGCAGACAAAACGGGCACTGCGGTCCTCTCCCTCGACATCCTTCAAAAGCTCGATGATATGATTATTTTTCACGGTATATGGAGTATCCTCTCCCATATACCGGGCAGAGTAAATCCCCGGTGCCTTATCCAGTGCATCCACCTCCAGGCCGGAGTCGTCTGCCAGTACGATCTGTCCTGTGATCCCCGAAATCTTACGTGCCTTGATCAGTGCATTTTCCTCAAAAGTACTGCCATCCTCCACGATCTCAACATTCTGCAACCCCTCATCCTTCAGGGAGGAAAATACAATATCCTCTCCCTGCAGGATCTGGCGGAATTCTTTCATCTTTCCTTCATTTCCGGTTGCCACGATAATCTTTTTCATGATCTTAATTCCTCTCTATTATCTTTTTTTGCTCAAGCTTCACGCATCAGTTGTTTGATTATATTCTTTGCCAAATAACTCTGTCCCATTTTCAGGACACTTACTTTTTTATCCTCTGCAGGCTTTTGCACAGTCCGTTATAAATTCCCTGTGCAATTTCCCGCTGGTTTTTCTGTTTTTTGAGATATCTCATGTCAGAGCGGTTTGTCATATATCCCACCTCGACAATGGTAACCGGCACATCTGCATGATGCATCAGATACAACTCATCTCTCCGGATCACTTTACGCCGCTGTCTGCCGGTCGTTTTGCAAACCTCATCCAGAATATCCTTTGCCAGCTGCCTGCTGGACAGATTTCCTGCTGTGGTTTCTTTCCTGCCGGAATATAACGTTTCCACCCCCTTTGCCGTCGTGTCATAAGCATCCGAGGCATTACAGTGGACACTGATCAATACATCTGCTCCGGCATCCTTCGCCAGCCTGACCCTGTCCCTTTTGGAAATATCCCTGTCGTCCAGTCTGGTATAGTATGCCTTGATATCGGTGCCATCCAGAATCTGTTTCAGACATCCCACAATTTTCAGTGCCGAGTCCTTTTCCCGATACTTCCAGTCCACCGAACCCGTCCCTTCGTCATCTCCTCCGTGTCCGGCATCAATAACCACAACGTGGGAATATACCTCTTTCGGACGTCGGAGTACAATATAGCAGGCCTCCTCCGACTCCAGAAGCTCCGGCTCATAGATCCGGTTCATACAAAAAGTGAATCTCGCCTTCTCATATGTCTGGGATACCTTCTGCTTTTTGATCACTTCTTCCTTCCGGAAGTTTCCGTCTCCCCCATGATATTTTATTGAAGCCTTTCCATATCCCCTGACGGAGGCTCCTTTCATGATCAATGTCATGGTCCGATCCATATAATCATTGTCCAGCCGTACGGAAACTGCTTGTCCCGTCACTGTTTTGCTGATCTCGATATAATGTTCCCCCAGCCGGCTGAGCTCCTCCTGCTTCATAACATGTGCTTCCACATGTTCAATCTCTGACAGCTTCTGTGTCTGTGCTGTCCGGTTTCCGTCATTGCCCCGCTGCTTAAGATTTTCCTGTGAATACACGGTTCCGGCAAATGTGATCAGCAAGACCCCCACCAGCAGACAAACACTTCGAAATGCCAGTCTGCGCCATTCCTGCATCTCCATCTATCATGAATCCTCTCTCGTATTTTAATAATCGGCAAAATGTCTGAACAAACTCCGCTTCTGCCTTTGGGAACATTGTACCATAGATTACATAAAACCACAAATTACGACACTTTTCTTTATCTTTTTGGTTGAAAGACAACTCTGCACCCTGTATAATAAAGTAGTTATGTTTTGCAGTTTTCCCTGCAATATTACGGATCATTTTATAACAGGAGAGACAATTATGACAAAGACTATGAATTTACAGGGTGCCTGGGATTTCCAGCTTGACGCAGGCTGCACCGGCATTCAAGATGCATTTTATACAAAAAATTTCGATGATACGATTTCTTTGCCCGGCACCACCTCCATGGCACAGAAGGGAACATTTTCTGACAAAAAGGAAACGGGAACCCTGACAGATCCTTATCTGTATGAGGGATATGCATGGTACTCCAAGGAAATTCATCTGGAGCCGGAGGATGTGGGCAGGGAGATCCTGCTCTATCTGGAACGTACCCGTGTGACCATGGTATGGGTCAACGATACACAGATCGGTACCTATGACAGTCTGAATACGCCCCACGTTTACAACCTTACAAAGGCTGTGACCGGACAGGACTTCCGTCTGACCATTCTGGTTGCCAATCTTCAGAAGCCGGAGGAGGGCGAAGCAGACCCGCTGGCTTATCCTACAAAGGGCGGTCATCTGACCTCTCCGGATACACAGACCAACTGGAACGGTATTATCGGTGAGATTTCCCTTCGCATTCATGAAACGTGCTATATCTCCCATATCAAGACACTTCCGGATACAAAGACCGGCACTGTGACACTGGAAATGACCACAGTCAACACCTCCGGTGCGGATGCTTCCCACACCATTGAGATCCATTCGCAGCTTCGTGACCGTGACGGACTCAAAGATCAGATTACCCCTGTCCAGTCCTTTGAAGTTCCATTTCCGGCAGGAGAAGCAGTATATTCTGTGACATATGACCTGGGAGACCACCCGGTACTCTGGAGCGAATATGCACCGGTGATCTATGAACTGACCATTTCCTTCGCGGACAGTGCAGAAACAATCACTACCACCTTTGGACTCCGTGATTTTACTACCGAGGGACATGATTTTCTGATCAACGGCCGCAAGACATTTCTGCGTGGCAAGCATGACGGTCTGATCTTCCCATTGACCGGTGCCGTTCCTGCCACTGTCGAGGAATGGATCAAGGTATTGTCCATCTCCAAAAGCTATGGTATCAACCATTACCGTTTCCATACCTGCTGTCCTCCGGATGCCGCATTTACTGCTGCTGATCTGGTGGGTATCTATATGGAGCCACAGCTTCCATTCTGGGGTACTATGACAGCTCCTGGGGAGGAAGGACACAACGAAACCGAACAGTCCTATCTCATTGAAGAGGGCTACCGTATGATGAAATATTTCGGAAACCACGCCTCCTATTGTATGATGTCTCTGGGCAACGAGCTCTGGGGCAGCAAGGAACGGATCTCTGAGATCCTCGCCGCATACAAGGCTGTGGATACCCGTCACTTATATACACAGGGTTCCAACAATTTCCAGCACACACCGGTCATTCTGCCGGAAGAGGACTTCTTCGTTGGAGTGCGTCTGAGCAAGAACCGTCTGTTCCGCGGCTCCTACGGTATGTGCGACGCACCGCTGGGACATATTCAGTCTGCCGAGCCTGCGACCCGCAAAAACTATGACGAAGCGATCCTGCCATCCAAGGCTGACGCTGACAGCGGAGATGAGGCTGCAGAGATTGAGATCCAGTACGGCACCGGTGTCAAGAAGGTAAAAGCTGCCGAGAATACTGAGGTGCTGATGCCGGAGATTCCTGTGGTATCTCATGAGATCGGTCAGTACTGTGTATTTCCGAATTTCCACGAGATTGATAAATATACCGGTGTATTAAAAGCCAGAAACTTTGAGGTATTCCGGGATCGTCTGGAAGAAAAGGGCATGCTTGATCAGGCAGATGACTTTTTCTACAACAGTGGTAAGCTTGCCGTTCAGTGCTACAAAGAAGAGCTGGAGGCTGCTGCCCGCACAAAGAATCTTGCCGGTTATCAGATTCTGGATATTCAGGATTTCTCCGGACAGGGAACCGCTCTCGTGGGTATCCTGGACGCTTTTATGGACAGCAAGGGTCTTGTAACCACAAAGGAATGGGCAGGCTATTGCTCCGATGCGATTCTGATGGCAGAATTTGACAGCTATGTCCTGACAGCAGGCTCTGCTTTTGAATTCTCCACCGCATTCCGTTATTACCGTCCGGAGAGCCTCGCAGGAAAGTCTGTCACATACTGCTTTACCCTGCAGGATGGCACAAAGGCCGCTGAGGGAACAATCTCCCTGCCGTCTGACATTCTCGGGCTGGTGGAGCTGGAGGATATCTCCATCCCGGTTCCTGTCATCAATGACGCCACAACAGCGGTACTTTCTCTCTTCATTGAGGGAACCGACATTTCTAACGAATATGAGCTGTATCTCTATCCTGCCGACAATGATCATCTGGATCTTGCCAATGTGGCATCTGTGGGCGAGGGAGCTGAGAAAACATATATTACAAACGACTTTGACCAAGCAGAAGCAATGCTTACCGAGGGCAAGCGTGTCCTTTATCTTCCAAAGGAGACAGCCGAGAGCCTCAAGGGCTTCTACTGTACGGAGTTCTGGTGCTATCCAATGTTCCGCGATATCTGTGAGTGGATGAAAAAGCCGGTAGCCGTGGGTACTATGGGTCTGCTGATTCAAAATGAGCATCCCGCATTAAAGCAGTTTCCTTCCCACACCTACACAACACCACAGTGGTATCAGCTGGTATCCCACTGTGACTGTGCAATTCTGGATGACACAACAGACAAGAGCTACCGCCCGATCGTACAAATGATGGATAACTTTGATCGTAACCATAAGCTTGGTATCCTCTTTGAGGGACAGGTTGGAACAGGCTCTTTGATGGTCTGCACGATCCGTCTCAGCGAGCTTGTCAACCTTACAGAGCCAACCAGAGATGATACCATTACTGCAGTAGGCGAGATTATCAGCCACCGCGATGTCACACATCTTCCGGAGGTAGATCAGTTTATCAAGTCTCTGATCTCTTATGTAAGCTCAGATGCATTCCGGCCGGAGCAGACACTGGATATGAAAAAGCTGCGGAAAACCTTTGTAGGGGAATGATGGAAAAGTAAACAGAATAAACGAGAGATAGGCTGCGACATTTTGCCGTAGCCTATTTTGATACTGCTCTTTTCATACTGTATTCCGCATTCTTTCTATTTTCTTATAACCTGATATACCGTCTTGTTGGTACTACCTTCCACAACGATCACACCTAGGTCAACAAGTGCCCCTAAATATCTCCTGACAGTTGCGGGAGATCTGTCACACGCATCTACTGCCTCTTTTGGTGTTATAACACCTTTTTTCTCTAATATAGCTAATATTGGCAATACTTTTTCAATATCTTTTTTGGAAAGAACTTCACTCAAAACTTCGCTCAAACTTCGCTCATTTTTTTGAGCGAAGTTTTCATTTTCTATGACATTTTCGTTTTCCCGGTCCGCCATCCTCATCACAAGTGTTACCTGATTCAGATTTGTATCCTCAATCAGCTCTGGTTCTATCCATCCTTCATTTTTCCATGTATTAAGAATGGTTGGAAAGCCCGAACCGGCATTATCACCAAATCCAACCATACGAAGCATAGTCTGCATATGTGGATTTCGCGATTTTGAATTGCCACCTCGATAAATGTCCTCAAGTGGTAATTTCAAAATGCCCGGATTAGTAAATTCAAAAGAATCCTTCTTCTTAATCACCTTCAACACCCCGGCATCCATAAGATAATCTGCATGAATGATCATATTAACAAGACCTTCCCTGACTGCCTTATGCACCGGAGTTTCGTCAATACGCTGTATCCCCTCCAGTTTAAACGGTTTTTTCAAATCTTCTGTCAGTTTTGGTGTAACCTTGGTAAAAAAATTAAAAAGATTATTCTCCCATGTTCCATCATAGGTAATCCTATCATTCCATCGGATATCTATCGTAATTTCACTTTCATTCCGATAATCCATAAAAACATTGTCAAATTTTTCCCGGATTGCCTGTCCTGTGCCAAACATCATCATTCCCGCCAAAGTAAGGCCTTCCACTCCCGTTTTCCGATCCTTCCGATAACCACCAAGTTTTTCAAGAAATGTCTTATCATCTAGAGAATTCCACACATGACCATCATTTCGAATCTCAAAAATCTGGCGATATTTTCTAAGGGTTTCCTGATCAATATCATCCATTGTGTAATATTCGATAATTATATTGTCATTCCCTTCCGGGCTCTGATCACGGATCATCCCCCGTACCTCATGCCCTGTTGCATGGTAGTCACCTTCGTTGTTTCTTTTGTACGTTCCCTTATATGGATTCTCTCCAATATAAACCGGACGCATATTAAAGTCTGCTCTCGGCACATGGATCACTAAAAAACTGGTTCCATTCTCCTCCACAACAAATACATCTTCATCCTTCAAAATATTGACGTTCACTTTGCTGCCATTGATAGTGTTCCAAAAATCTTCTTTCTGCTTATCCGGATTTTCAATGCCTTGCAGTATAAAACGCTCCTCTGGAACTTTTTTTGTTTTGTCCTCTTGAACACCAAGGATAATATAACCACCATTTGTATTTGCAAAAGCAGAGTATGACTCATAAACAGACTTTGGCACGCTGCTGTCTGCTTTTTTGCATTCAATATCAACCTTTTCTCCCTGATAGATTAATTGTTTTAACTCTTGAATGTCCATTATGTTATGTCACCTGCTTTCTTTGAACCTGGTTTTATGGTTTCTCTTTTTCCTGTTAAGTATACCATATTCCAAACCTCTTTAAACTAGCAGATTCTATTATAATAACATGGCATCATTTGAATAACATTTTTCCTACTCACTATCCAATTTACTCATTTTTCCGATCGCAGCACTTTCCTATTGTATTCGCCAGAAAGCCTATCTGCATACCGATTGCAGAAATTATCGTTCCTCCTGCAATCATTCCCCAATCCGGTGTATTCAGCTTGTTAAAAGCAATGTTGTTAGCCATCTTGAATGTACCGTATTCGGCAAGCATATACATTACACCAAATATGAGCGTCAATGCCCATTTTCTTATTCCCCAAAAGTCATTGGCCCCAATAATAACAGAAACAAAGAATGTTGTCACCGGAAGAATAATCCAAAGGTACAATAAACTATACCCTATCGCATCACTACCATTTGTAAAAAACCAGAACACGATCATTGCAATAACCCAAATCAACAGATAAGACAAAATAGTAATGATTTTGTTTCTTTTAATGTTGCTTTTTACAACATTTGTACTTTCTTCAAGATATTCATAATAGGTGTTCATTTTTTGTTCTCCCTTTAATAGATAATCGAGAGAAACATCGTAACACTCGCTCATTTTTATGACACTAATAATATCCGGATAGGATTTTTCATTTTCCCAGTTCGATATCGTTTGCCGACTTACTCCCAACAATTCAGCAATCTGTTCCTGGGTTAACTTTTTCTCAAGTCGGGCTCTCTTTATTTTGCTTCCAAGATCATACTCCATGCCTTTTCACCCCCTTTTCTCTTTTAATAATATAGGGATAATATCCCTTATCGTCTATCAAACAATTTTGACACCTCCCAAAATGTGTGTCAAAATCCTTTTACATCTGCTGTGAGAACGCCTTCCTGCTATACATATAATAGATCACAAACAACACGCCTCCGGTAAATATCCATGAAGCCACATACACGTTCATCAGCATTTCAAAGGTCGGAACCATCTTAAAGATCGTTACCAGCCAGATCATTCGAAAGACCACCGTTCCAAGAATAGTCACAACAGACGGCTCCAGAGATCTTCCCATGCCTCTCATGGCAGCACTTTCCACCTCGTAGGTTGCAGTCAGTCCCTCCAGGGCACAGACACGCTCCATTCGGATAATGCCGTAAGCGGCAACTGCCTGGCTTGTGGTATAGATGCTGACAAAAAATCCCTTCCACAAAATAAATACTACACTCAATATCTCCGTAAAACCGATTCCAAACAGCATACACAGCCAAAAGATCCTGCGGCACCGCTTGAAATTTCCGGCACCATAATTCTGGCTGGTAAAGGTTACTGCCGCCTGCGCAAATGCATTGGCAATATCGTATGTAAAATATTCAAAATTTAACGCCAGAGACGAACCGGCAATGGCATCCTCTCCAAAGGAATTGATGCCGCTCTGGATAAACACATTAGAGATAGAAAAAATGGCTCCCTGAATTCCCGCCGGGATGCCAATGATCAGCACCTTTTTTAAATCTGCCCATTTGATCCTCATATCGTGAAAACGAAATTGAAACTCGTCTCTCCTGTGATGAAGACAGTGAATCACGAGAGATGCGCTCAATATATTGGAGATCACGGTAGCGATCGCCACGCCGGATACTCCCAGCCGGAAACAGATCACAAGCACCAGATTCAGGATCACATTGACGATTCCGGATGCCAGAAGATAATACATTGGGCGTCTGGTGTCTCCGAAGCTTCGAAGTACCGCAGAACCAAAATTGTAGATCAGCATAAAGGGAATACTCAAAAAATAGATCCTGATATACAATAAAGCCTCTTCCATGACGCTTTCCGGCGTGCCGGATGCCTCCAAAACGAGCCGGGCCGTCAACATGCCAAGAAGCATCAGAAATACCCCCAAAGCTGCTCCGAAGGTTAAAACTGTATGAAGCATACCCGGAATCCGTTCCCGTTTCTTCTGCCCGATCAGACTGGCTAACACGGCATTTGGTCCCACCGAAAGTCCTACGATCAGATTGACAAAAATACCTACCAGTGCCACGCAGCTTCCCACGGCCGCCAGTGCCTGATCTCCCGCGAATCGTCCCACGACGGCAACATCTGCAGAATTAAAAAGCTGCTGTAAAATACTGCTAAACGCTAACGGAAGGGAAAACAGAATTAATTTTCCTGCAATCCCTCCGTTTAACATATCCATCTCTTTCTCTGTTGTTTTCATGATGTTTTGCCTCCACATTCCCTAACACTGTATCACAATTTATATCAAATAGAAAGAGCAGATATTTCACTTAAAAATTTATTTTTCTGTCCCACCTGTCCAATTTAATGAATCCTGTGGCACTACAGCTCCCGGATCACATCCTCCCGTACCGGATCCATATGCTCATCAATAAGACCAAAATCCATCTCCTTATAACTCCATGCCGCCCTTCCAATTCCATATTTTTCAAACACCGCATGAATGCTTCGATACCATTTCAGTGTATCCTCCGGGGATGCCAGATTGATCACTCCATATTCCCCACAATATAATGGTACATTTCTCTCCTCAGCAACTGTAATAGCCTCTGCAAACATCTTTTCAAAGAATTCACTGTCCAGAGCATGGGCAATGTCCTTTGCCGGCTCCAGCATGATCACATTGTCTGGAAGATATTCCTTGGTCTTGTCCATAAACACGGACATGTCATTATCAAAGGACATCCGGTAATCCGCAGGCATGGTATCAACCCAGCCCGCTCCCTGATGAGTAAAGATCAGAGGCTCATAGCAATGAAAATTATAAACAATGTTCTCATCTGCCGGCATTGGAAGATCCTTTACTGCAGTAACACTGTTATTCCAGTAGCCACCAATCATAATCTTTGTTTTCGGAGCAATAACACGGATCCTGCGGATACATTCTGCCGAAATCTGCTTCCATGCATCCATAGTCTTCTCGTCCGTCACTTCATTAAGCAGCTCAAAGGCAACCTGATCTCCATATCCGGCAAATCTCCGGGCAATCTCCTCCCACAGGGTATAGAAATACTCCTGATAACTTTCCTCCGCAAAAAAACCATGCTCCTGCTCATTTTTATCAAAGGAATAACCTGCGGTTTTATGAAGATCCAAAATGACATTCAGTCCATATTTGTGGCACCACTCCACAGCACTCTTCACATAACCAAAACCATCCTCCTTAAATGCTCCGTTTTCCTCCCGCAGGACATTGTAATCCATTGGCAGACGAAGATGGTCCAACCCCCAGGTACTAAGACGTCTGATGTCTTCCTCCTCAATAAAATGCTCCAGCCTTTCCTTGCTGTAATCACACTGGGATAACCAGCCGCCAAGATTGACACCCTTTTCATATCCGATCCATTTTCTCATCGTGATCACCTTTCCTTTCTTTTTCTTGCATTTATATAAGCATTGTCTGTTTTCTTTTTACAACTTCATCATAGTATTATTTAGCCGGATATGATACAATGAAACAGATAAACATATCATAATACCGATATAATATGATATCAGGGTCAAAAGCAGATAGTAATATATGTTTACATCCAAATTACTATCTGCCGGCTTAAGCATGGCATCATAAAATTACTTTCCACAGAAAGGAGCTTTCATACCCATGAATGTTAATAAGGAACTCCGTAATCTCCTCGCCAAGCAGCAAGAGGAAGAATATTTTCATATCTCCCTGGAGGAGGAATTTGCCTTCTACCGGGATATTGCCTCCGGCAATCCGGACATTTTGCAGGGAGATATCGCCAATCAGAACTGGGAACATATGGGAACATTATCTGCAAATCCTCTGCAGAATATGAAGTATCATCATGTCATTCTGATCGCTATGATCACCCGTTTTTGCATTGAAGGGGGACTGGAACCGGAGCAGTCCTTTACCCTCAGTGACCTCTTGATCCGAAAGGTGGATCAGTGTACCAGTCAGGAGGAGCTCGCCGGGATCAAGGTGAAGGCTGTCACTGCTTTTACCAACGCCATGCATGAGCTTCGTCAAGGGAAAGCCCTTTCCTATCATGTCCGGCATGGCATCGATTACATTGTCAAACATATGTCCCACCCTCTTTCCAGCCGGGAAGTTGCAGCAGCACTGGGACTTCACCCGGAATATTTATCGAAGCTTTTCAAAAAAGAAACAGGATATACCCTGCAACAGTATATCCTGCATAAAAAATGTGAAACCTCCTGCTATATGTTGAAAAACAGCACCATTAGCTGTACCGATATCAGTTCCTTTCTGGGCTTTGCCTCCTGCAGCCATTATATCCGCTGCTTCCACCGGGAATATGGTGTCACACCGGGGCAATACCGGCGAAACGAGGATCTTACCGACTATTCCAGGCATTGAAATTCCATCTGGAATACGATATCTTAAAATTATGCAAATCGAAGTTGCGAAGCAACTTCTAATATGAACCCTTTAGGATTCATTATACACCGCATATGCGCTGTTATACATACGGCGAAGATTTTCCTTGCTGTTGTACTGCTCCCCGATACAAAACTCCTTGGACCATGTCATATAATATGCCCATGGGATATGGGACTCTGCCAGCATATCCACATCTGGCATATAACCCACCTCAGCCAGAGCCGCCACCTTATTGGTACTGGTCGCCCGGATCAGCTCCTCGTATTCCTTCGCATAGTCTGTGGGCGCATATTCCGGCAGGTAAATATCTACAGAAACAATATCCACAAACGCATCCCCCGGATATCCCTCCGGCAGTCTGCAGTTCCATACCCAGAGCAGATTGTCCAGATGACATTCATTCACATAATAATCATACATCAACAGATACAGATCCCTGGCAACCTCCGGTCCCTTAGACCCCCACCAGAACCAGGTTCCGTCTGACTCATGAAACGGTCTCCAGAGAATTGGGATTCCTGCCTCTCTAAACTCCTCAAGATAACCGGCGATCACCTTCATATCGTGATAAAACGCCTCCCGCTCCGGTGTCCCTTCGACCAGTACCTTTGCCGGATCAAAATCAGTATGCTCCGCATAAAAGCTTTTGTCCCTGCCTCCTAAAGGAGAAAACCAGTGAAAGGAAAATGTTACGATCCCATCGGATTCCTTTGCCCATTTCATGGCTGTTTTTAATGTGTCCCTGTTTTCGTACACCTCAGTAAGACATGCCTCACTGGCATCAGCCTCATTGATATTTGGTGAATATGCCAAAAGCTCAAATCCTCTCAGCTTCGGCTGCTTTCCGGTAATCTCCCGGATATATGTAATCTCCTCCATAGGATTTGTCTGGGTATGCTGTCCCGTAATAATCCCATGTCCTGCTGTCTGTTCCAGATAATTTAAAAGAGCTGCTGCCTCCGGAGAGGCATTTTGATTCACCGGTTTCTGCATTTTGAGATGCCTCCTGTTTTCATTACTGATTCTGCATTCCTGTGCTATCCAATTTCAAGAACACTTTACATATACATTTTTGGCTTACATTATGTCCGCATTTCCGGACACATCATCCTTTAAGATAAATTTGTGGATCACCTTTGCCACACCATCCTCATCATTGGAGGCTGTCACATAATCTGCTGCATCCTTTACCACCGGCTGGGCATTCTCCATGGCCACTCCAAGACCGGCATATTTGATCATAGACAGATCATTAAAACCATCTCCGCAGGCGATCATATCTTTCCTTTTATTTCCTGTCATTTTACAGAATCGTTCCAGAGAAGCCGCCTTGTCAATGCCCTTTGGGGTGATCTCCACAAAAAACGGCTCACTTCGGCTGATACAGAGCTTGTCCCCAAACTTTTCGGCATAGATCTTCTCTGCTTCCGCTGCCATCTCCGGCTCGGCTGTTCCCAGACATTTATTCAATGGAAAATCCACATAATCCTCGACCTTTTCCATCTGTTTCACCGGCAGATGATTGATATTCTTCTCCACATCAATATACTCATCATAATGCATTCCAGTGATGATATTGTTATCCTCATCATAGGAAAGCAGACCAATATCCAGCTTTCTTGCCAGAGAGAACAGTTCCGGCACAAGCTCCGGCGGCAGTGTTTTCTGGTAGATCACCTCATCACTGCTGCAGTCCGTAATCTTTCCACCATTAAAGGATAAAATATATCCTCCATGCTCCTTTAATTTTAACTCCTTTGCTAAAGGCGTGATCCCTGCTGTGGGACGCCCGGATGCAAGGACCACGGTATGTCCCTTCTCCTGCATCTCCATCAGTGCCGCCTTTGTCTCCGGCGTGATCTTCTTTTCTGAATTGGTCAATGTGCCATCTAAATCCAGCACCAATACTTTTTTATCCATTTCTATTCCCGGTTCCTTTCTCACCCTACGCAAACTGGCTGTTATACAAGTTTGCATAGAATCCGTTCTGTGCAAGCAGGCTTTCATGGCTGCCCTGCTCAATAATGTTACCATCCTTCATCACCAGAATAATATCGGCATTTTTGATCGTTGACAAACGATGTGCCACAATAAAACTCGTTCTTCCCTTCATAAGCTTTTCGAATGCTCTCTGGATCCGTATCTCCGTACGGGTATCAATCGAAGAGGTTGCCTCATCCAGTATCAGCATCGGAGGCTGGCAAAGCATAACTCTTGTAATACATAATAACTGCTTCTGTCCCTGGGAAAGATTATCTCCATCCTCACGTACCACCGTATCGTAGCCCTGTGGCAGACGTTTAATAAAGCTGTGGGCATGGGTTGCCTTTGCTGCTGCAATGATCTCCTCCTCGGTCGCATCCGGTCTTCCCATGATAATGTTATCCCGGATCGTCCCATCCTTAAGCCATGTCTCCTGAAGCACCATACCTATATTGCTTCGCAGGCTGGCTCTTGTCATATTGCGGATGTCGGTGCCGTCCACTGCGATCACACCCTTATTCACATCATAGAAACGCATCAGCAGATTGATCACCGTAGTTTTTCCACATCCGGTTGGTCCGACGATCGCCACACGCTGTCCCGGCTTTACGGTAAGATTAAAATCCCGGATCAGCTTCTGTTCCGGCACATAAGAGAAGGAAACATTTTTCAGTTCGACCGCCCCCTTCACCTGTGTCAGCTCGATTGCATCCGGCTTGTCCGGCTCCTGCGGCTCTGCCTCCATCAGTTCAAACACTCTGGCAGCACAGGCAATCGCATTCTGCAGCTCGGTAATGACACCGGAGATCTCATTAAACGGCTTGGTATACTGGTTTGCATAGCTTAAGAAGCTGGTGAGACGTCCCACAGACAGCATTCCGTGAATGGCAAAAAACGCTCCCACAATACCAACTCCCGCATACACCAGATTGTTGACAAAACGTGTGGCCGGATTGGTAATGGATGAGAAGAATGTAGCCCTCAGGGAATACTTCTCCAGTCTGCCGTTGATCTCATCAAACTGCTCCAGAGAGCGTTTCTCGTGACCATATGCCTGTACCACTCTCTGATTGCCGATCATCTCGTCGATCAAAGCCGTCTGGGCTCCTCTTTCCTTTGACTGCATCTGAAACATGCTGTAGGACTTTTTGGCAATAAAGCCTGCCACAAAAAAGGACAATGGAGTCACCAGAATCACTACAAGCGTGATCCATACATTGATCCGCAGCATAAACACCAGAGTTCCAACGATCGTCATCACACCGGTAAATGCCTGGGTAAATCCCATCAGAAGACCATCGGCAAACTGATCCACATCTGCGATCACACGGCTTACAATATCTCCTGCCGCATGGCCATCCAGATACTTCAGAGGCACGATCTGAATCCGGTCCATGGCATCCTTCCGGATATCCTGAACCACATGGTAAGTAATATAGTTGTTGCAGATATTCATGATCCACTGTGCCACACCGGTAATGGCCAGCACGATCAGCATCGTTTTTACGATGGGCTTTAAGCCGGCAAAATCAACCTTCCCCTTCTCTACCATAAGATCCACGGCATTACCTGTAAGGATCGGAAGATAAAGTGTTGTGATCACTGTCACTGCCGCAAAGATCAGGGACATCACCACACGGATCCGGTATTTTTTAATATACTTCATTACTTTTCCCAAAGTCTTTTTCTGATCATCTCTGGTCATTTTTTCTTTTCCTGCCATCGCTTATCTCACCTCTTCCTTCTGTGTCTTTGTTTCCTCCGGTTTCTTAAACTGGGAATCATAGATCTCCTTATATACATTACAGTTCTGAAGCAGCTCTTCGTGGGTTCCCATACCCACAAGCTGTCCGTCATCCAGTACCAGAATCTTGTCCGCCTGCTGGATGGAAGAGGTTCTCTGCGATACGATAAATATCGTCGATGTATTTTTCAATGTGCCAAGGGCTTTTCGAAGCTTTGCATCCGTTGCAAAGTCAAGTGCCGAAGCACTGTCGTCCAGGATCAGAATGGAAGGCTTTCGCGCCAGGGCTCTGGCAATGGTAAATCTCTGTCTCTGTCCTCCGGAAAGATTTCTTCCTCCCTGCTCGATCTCGTAATCCAGTCCCTCCGGTTTACCGGCAACCACTTCGGATGCCTGTGCAAGCTCCAATGCCTCATTGATCTGTTTATCGTCTGCATCCGGATTACCCCAGCGGATATTTTCACGGATGGTACCATGGAACAGCACCGCCTTCTGCATGACAATACCAATGTTCTGCCGCAGTTCCTCCAGTCTGTACGATTTTACGTCCTGTCCGTTAATTCGTACACTTCCCTCTGTGGCATCATAAAATCTCGGGATCATATGCACCAGAGAAGTCTTTCCGGAACCGGTACCGCCAATAATACCGATGGTCTGACCCGGCTCTGCCGTAAAGGTGATATCCTCCAGAGATGCCTCTCCTGCACCTTTATATGCCAGTGCCACATGGTCAAACTCTACAAGTGCCGGTTTCTTATTCTGCTCCGGCTCAAAGGATACATTGCCGTCCTCCAGACTGCTGTTTACCTCCAGCAAAGACTGGATACGGTTGCCGCATGCCACACATTTCGTCGTCATGATAATGGTATTGGCAAGCTTGACTAACTCCACCAGGATCTGTGACATATAATTGATCAGCGCCACGATCTGTCCCTGTGTCAGAGTTCCCATATTGATACGGACCGCTCCTGTCCAGATCAGTGCCACCAGTGCTCCGTTGATCATAATATAAGTAACCGGATTCATCAGTGCGGAAATACGTCCCACAAAAAGCTGCATTCTGGTGAGAAGATCATTTTCCTGACAAAAGCTTTCTCTCTCCGCCTGCTCCTTGTTAAATGCACGGATCACGCGTACACCGCTCAGATTCTGTCTTGTCACACCTAACAGTCGATCCAGATGCCCCTGCACCTTCTGGTACATCGGCATCGTCATAAGCATAATGCCAAACACGACAATGGCAAGCAGTGGAATGACTACCGCAAAGATAAGTGCCGCCTTTACATCAATGGTAAATGCCATGATCGCCGCACCAAATACAATAAACGGAGAACGTAGGAAAAGACGAAGTGCCAGGTTGGTTCCCGACTGAACCTGATTGATATCACTGGTCATTCTCGTGATCATCATGGAGGTTCCCGCCTCGTCCATCTCGGTAAAGGACAAGGACTCAATATGTTCAAACACCGCATGACGAAGCTTTGTCGCAAAGCCTACCGCCGCTTTTGCCGCAAAATACTGCGCCGTGATGGAGCAGGTCAGACCGATCGCCGCCAGCACCAGCAAAAGCCCCCCCATCTTCCAGATGTATGGTACATTGTTCTGGGAGATACCTCTGTCGATCAGCCATGCCATAACCATAGGAACGGTCAGATCGAAGCATGCCTCCAGCAATTTAAACAAAGGTCCCAGGATACATTCCTTCCGGTACTCCGTAATATACTTCAATAATTTTTTCATCAGATGCCTCCTAAAAGTAATATGCCCAAAAGACACAACTTTTATTGTATCGTGTATCTGACGTTTGGTCAATATGCCATCCGTTCTTTATCCTTCTTTATCCATACCAAAAAAGACATCCGTGATCCATTTAGACAAAAAGATCAAAAAGAAAATGATCGCCAGAAGCTCCCACAATAATTTTTTTATCAGCAGGCTTTCCCAGGTCAGTTCAATATTATTTTTATGAATCCGGCGCAACGCAGAAAAGGCACTCTGCTGTGTGTTCCAGTTACTCTTCCAGCCGGAAAAATCAGACCATTGCCCCGGTAAAAGCTCCTGAAACATCCTTGTTCCATGGGCCAGATCAAACCGCAGCCACGTTCCTACCAGTCCCCTCTGATCCAAAAATGCCTGTGCTCTGATCCGGGCCAGAACCTGCGGCCGGTGAGAAAATGTGATCCTGTTTAGATGCATTTTGGACATCCTGTCCCCTGCTTCCACCACAAATGCATCGGAAATATTGGGGATCACACCGCGCACCAGCCAGCACTTCCCCCCCTGCTCTACCTTCTCCCCTACAATATTAGTCCTTCCGAAAAGCTGCTCTGCCGTTTTCTCTCCCAGCAGACATCCCCGGTTATCGGACGGAGAAAGAATTGCCGCTCCCGGCAGCATCCACTCAGAGGAGCCACAAAGTACAAGCATTTCTGCCTCTGTTTCCCGGCCGGTTTCCGGCTGAGTTAAATTCATATGCTCCTTTGCTCCCCAGATTGTCACGCATTTTTTCTTCCCCTCCAGCGCCTTGTGAGCCTCCTGTACCGTTACCGGCTGTGACAAAGCTGCCGTCAGATAATGCTCTGTGCCGTCCACTTCCGTTCCTGCTTTCAGGCTCCATATGCCGGACAAAACTGCTGCCGCCAGACATGCCGCCATCCACAGGAACCTGCCCCGGCGCATCATCCCTCCTGCAGGCGGACTCTGTCCCCTGCACGAATGATCCGGTCAGCTTCTGTGATGACCTGATCCTCACTGGACAGATTATCCTCACTGACCGCCGCAAAACTTCCGTTTCTTTTCAAAACTGTGACATCTACTCTGAATGCTGTTTTTTGTTTTCCAAGCACCGTTTTCTCTGAACGCATCACATAGACATAGTTTTTCCCCTGCTCCGTATGAAGTGCTGTCAACGGGATTGTCACATCATAGGGACCTGACTCCTTTCGTACCGTCATTTCCGCCACCTGACCGATCCTGCACTTTCCCTGAGGCACCTGCACCGTCACCTTTCTTTTTTCCGTGCCATCGGACTGCAGCTGTTCCTCTATGGACGATATTGTGAATCCTTTCATTTTTTTCTCCGCCGTCTTTAATATCACTTCGTCCCCCACAGAAAGCTTCTTTGCTTCCCTCTTTTCCACCAATGATGTAAATTGAAGCTTTTCCCCGCTTCCCGCATACCGAAGCACAGCGGATTCATTTGTCACATCTCCCGCCTTCACATGAACTGCCGTAACCACGCCATCCTGATCTGCCCGGACCGTTCCCCCTGCTCCGGCAAGCTCCTGCAACTGACACAGCGTTTTCTGTTTCTCTTTGATCTGGAGATCATTCTGCTCTTTGGTATAATTGATTCCCGTTTTTATTTCTGCTTCTGTTCCCTTTTCCGGACGACACTCTGCCAGCTTATTCTTCGCTTTCTTTAAAGTGTCTTTTGCCTTCTTTACCTTCCGGCGGTTTTCTGACACAGTGCGGCGGTAATCCTCTCTGGCACGTTTTAACGTCTCCTGTTGATCTGCCTGCTTTTGCTGCAGTGTCTGCTCCTGTGTCTGAAGCTGTAGCTGCAGTGAGGCGATCTCATCCTCCAATGTACTGATATCATCATCGATATTTTCCGCTTCACTGCCCTTTTGCTTCTGCTCCTTTAACCGTTCCAGCTTCTTCTGCTTCTGGGCAAGCTCCAGTCTGCCTGACGCCAGTGTTCCATCATCCTCCACCGGCTTTGCGGCATCCTCCACCGCTCTTGCCGCCTGCAGCTTCTCTGTCCGGGCTGTTTCCTTTGCGCTGTCATACTCTGTGGAAGCCGTCTCCACCGCCGCGGAAAGCTCCTGTTTCTTCTGCTGATACTGCTCTCTGTTCTGCTTTTTCTGTGACTTTATTGTCTCTCGTTTTTCCTGTCTGTTCTGGAGAAGAGTATCCTGTGCCTCCTCACTCTGCAGCTCTAAGCCCCGGATCTCTTTCTGCAGAGTCTGTATCTTTTCCTGCAGACTCTTTGCCTGCACCTTTGCCAGCACATCCCCCTTGCAAAGCTTCTGTCCCTTTTGTACATATACCTTTTCCACCACAAGACCGGCGAGAGTCCAGAACCCGTTTTCTGTCTGCTGTTCCACGGTTCCCTCCCCTGTCACGGTCGTCTCCAGACTCCGGGTGGTCGGATGGATCACCGCTACCTGTGCTACCGTCATAGAGGCTGCCCCTCTGGAGATTACGGTCATTGCAAACATAAACACCATAAAGATGACCAATATTTTTGCACATTTATTCTTTGTAAGCTTTGATAACATATTCTCACTCCTTTACCGCAGCCTCTGTAATGCCCTGCTCCATATACCTCTGCCCCATGCCAAAGATCAGCAGTGCCGGGATCATGGTCACAAAACAACTGCAAAGGGTAAATCCCAGATGTTCCTTCTGCAGCTGCGGCAGATATAAAGACAACGGCTGCAGCTTTTTGTCCTTCAGAAATACCATAGGCTGCTCGATCATACTAAAGCATTCCAGACATTGCAGCACCAGTGCTGACAAAATTCCAGAGGTTCCCATGGGAAGCCCGATCTTTATAAATATTTTCCATTCCCCTGCCCCATCGATCCGTGCCGCCTCCAGCATTTCCTCTGGGATACTGCAAAAGAAACGATACATCAGAAACACCGGAAAGGTGGAAAATGCTCCCGGCAGGATCACAGCCCAAAGAGTATCCAGCAGATGAAAGCGGTCCAGCACCAGATATTCTGACAGCATTGTCACCTGAAATGGCAGAAGCATCAGCAAAATATAAAGCAGATAAACAGCCCTTTTGCCCGGAAAGGAATATCTTGCCAGCCCCCAGGCACCGGGAATCCCAACAATGATCTGTCCTGCCAGCACTCCCACTGTGATCTTCATGGTATTCCAGAACATCTGAAAATACTCCGGTGAATCCAGACAAAGCTGTACATAATGGCGCAGTGTCGGATAAAGCGGAAGCCAGTGCCATGCCGCATATCCATCACTGTCGGAAAACGCCGGAGCCAGTAATTCTGCTAATTCCTGATCTCCCATCAGGCTTCCCCCCAGCAGAAAAAGCACCGGTGCCACCGTGATCAGCCCTGCCACGGCAAGCAGCAGAAATTTCCCCAGTGTTACTACTTTTTTCATTCTCTCATTCCTTTCTCAACCCGCAAATTTTGAATCGTAAGACTTTTCCCAGCTTCTCTGTAACAGCATCGTCAATGCTCCTGCGACTACCACAAGGATTCCGGCACCTGCCGCCATCTTGTCCACCGACAGATCCATAAACCAGTTATTAAACAGATGCTGCAGCAGGTAAATATTCTCCTGTGGATAATTTCCCGCCACCAGATACGCCTCCCGGAACACCTTAAAGGAGTTTAGAAAGGACAGAATGACAATCGTAAATATCACAGGGCGTATCATAGGTAATGTGATCCGAAACAGTATTGTCCGTTCTCCTGCTCCATCAATCTGTGCCGCCTCATAAATCCCCTGAGGAATCGTCATCAGTCCCGCCATCCACAACACAATACTGTAGCCAAGGTTTTTCCATACATAGCTAAACACCAATACCCAGAATGCATACCCCGTATTCATCCAATCCACACCGGACAGACCAAACAGATGCAGGACACCATTAAAAAATCCTTTTCCTGCAAAAACCATTTTCCATAGCGCAACAATGCTTGCCGCTGGAATCGCATAGGGAACCAGATAAATCCCTTTCCATATCCCCATCCAACCTGCAGCCCGCTCTTCATCCCCTGCAAACCACCGGCTTTTCCGGAGATGACGCCACATTCCCGTCAATATCACGGCAAAAACAAAAGATATTACCAGTAACAGCGGCAGGCAGACTGCCACAAACCGGATCGTATTGCGGGCTGCCAGCCGGAATGCCTGATTGTTAAGAACTGCTCTGTAATTATCCAGACCACAGAAGCGGTTTCCGGACATTTGAAAAAAGGAACGACGCATCACATCCAGAAAGGGAATGAGGTAAAAAAGCATCACTCCCAAAAAGCCCGGCAGTACAAAAAGAATTCCCTTCCACTGTCTTCTGCGGATATGCGCCGGCTTACTCCGAAACATACAGCTCCACCTTCCTTGTGATCTCATCTACCGCATCCTCCAGAGAAGTTTTTTCCCTCAGATACTTTTTCCCCTGTTCCATCACAAGCTCCCGAATCACCCGGTCCGTGATCGTTGGTGTCGTTAAACCTTCTAACATTTGTGTAAGTTGTTTTTGCTGGGAAGAAGATAATTTTGCTGCATGATAACTGATCTCGGAACCATCCTCCCCTGTCATTCCCATATAATAGGACTCCAGTCCCGTAATCTTTTTTTCATATGCCTTTTTATTCACCGGAAATGCCGCATTCATCGCCTCCTGCGCCTGTGCGGTATATGCCGTGCGGATAAATTCTTTTGCATTGTCATTCTCCTTCCCCTTCGTCATCAGACCAAGTCCAACATATGGGACAAAGGATGGATGATCACTGCCTAACAATCCATAGCTTCCCCCTGCCTTTTTCTCAATTCCGTATATATTCTGTACTTCCTGCAGAGATACCAGTGTCTGGATACTGCAGAGATTTTCTCCGGAAATTCTCCCGACATTTTCATTTTCTCCTGTACTGTAAAGTTCTCCGTCTGATTTTACCGAATCCAGAGTCTCCTCCAGCCGGTCGCGGTATTTCTGATTTTCTGTTCTGTCATTGTCCATATCATAGAGCTTTTTGGCGGTCTCCAAATATTTTTTCACTCCCGCTTTTATTTCCTCCGCCGAGGTTCCCCAGGTACTGCTGTCGGCATCAAACAGGGTTTCTAACAGATTAGAGGATGCCATAACCGGCCATACCGTTGTTTTTTTCTCTTTTTTTAGTTTATCCGCAGCCTCCGCCATGTTCTGAATGTTTCCCACAGCCTTTACAAAATCCTTCGGTCCCTCTGCCACTGCACAGTAAAACTGCAGCGGAAGCTGATATACCTTGCCATCCTTTTGATATGCCTGCAGGATATTCTCAAACATCTCTCCCTGCGTCCCGGAAATCTCCGCACTCATATCCGTAAGGATTCCCTTCTCAATATAACGCTCCACCGGAAGGCCATCAGTCACCAGCACATCCGGCCCTTTCCCGGCCATGATGTCCGTGTTCAGTGCCTTAATGGCATCATCGGCTGTCACACTGTTATTGCCGGACAGACCAATGAGTTTTTTTACATAAACATCCGGATTTTTTTTCTGAAAATAAGAAATCGTCTGCTGTAATACATGACTGTCCTCTAAAGCGTACACGGTAATCTGCTTTGTCGGTACTGCGGAAGCGTTCTTATCATAATGATAATACAGGCATTTATCATTCCCCAGGGAATCCACGGCAAAGACCATATAATTTCTGGCATCAACCTGGATGACAGACTTAAAATACATACTTCCATCACTGAGGCTTACTATATCGCCATTCAGAATCTGCTCCACGGCACCGCCTGTCGTTTTGACAAAAAAGATTCCCTTGTGACAGACGATCACAGTCTCATTCTTCTCATTGGCAGAAAAGTTTACCGGAAACGAATTGTCCTGATTTCCTCCATCCAGATTTTCAAAAATCCTCTGCAGCTTTTTATTTTCCTCCCGTATGGTGCCGGTTTTCGAATCGGCAAATACAACAGTGGAATCGGTTCTCACGATCGCCACATCCTGTCCTGCCGCAAAAACTCCTCTGACATTTCCATCCTCATCACTGCAAAAGCTTTTTAGCTTTCCGTTGCGGGGATCCAGCTCATAAATTTTATTATTCATTTCCACAAGATAAATTTTATCTCCTACAAATGCAATATTATTGGTAAAATTTTCTTCCTTCCTCCACTTTGGCAGATTCAGTGGCACTTCTTTGATCCGGCCGGCCTTCGAGATCAAACGCAGTCCCACCTTGTTGCTGTCAGCCCGAAACATCCCTGCCACAGCGATCGTGCCGTCCTTTGCAATGGTCACGCCATCATAACTGTATGCCGGAAAACTTTTTATCTTCCGGGCTTTCCATTTTTTCCCTGCGTTTTTTGTGGTCAGAATATATTGTTCTCCCGTCTCATCGCTATAGCCAAACGCTTCCACAACGCCATCGGTGCGCTCCACGGCCGACAATAAGGTAGTCACCTCTTTTGGCAGTTTTCGTTCCTGTTCCAGAAAACGCCCCTTCGCCTGAGTTTCTGATTTTTTGTCCGTGGTATGACCGCCGGAATTCTTTTTGTCACCACAGCCTCCCATGGCCAGACAAAGAGTAAATACCAGTACCACTGCCAGCACTCTCGACATTATCCCGTTTCTTTGACTCATATAAGCAAACCTGCCTTTCCCTGTGTCTGCAGGATGGAATCCCGGACACATATTTATTTTTCATTTGTTTCTCTTATCATACCAGAGGAACTTTTAAATTTTCTGGAAAAACATCTGGAAATAAAAAAATTTTTTAAAGATTTCTTAAAGACTTTTTTGATATACTGGATACATACCTTAATGTTATATTTGCGTCTGCGGTCCTGCTTTTGATGGACTGTACCAGAAAGGATTGTACCATTATTATGAGAATATTACTGATCGAAGATGATAAAAATCTCTGTGAGCTTCTGCGATTCCAGCTTGAAAAGGAGCATCATGAGGTGGAAGTATGTCATGACGGGCTGGACGGACTTGACCTGTTTCTGCAAAACGCCCACGATCTGGTGCTTTTAGACCGGATGCTTCCCACCATGAACGGACTTCTTGTCCTGCAAAAAGCAAGACAAAAGGGCATTGATACCCCGGTGATCCTGATCACCGCTTTGGGAGAGTTATATGACCGTGTCGAAGGACTGGACTGTGGTGCCGATGATTATCTGGTAAAGCCCTTTGCCTTTGAAGAGCTGTCTGCGCGGATCCGTTCTATCGGCCGTCGGAATAAAACTTATGACGATGCCCACCGCTTATCCTATGGAGATATCACATATGATACACAGCTCCGGGAGCTGAATGGTCCCACCGGCAGTCTGCAGCTTTCCGGCCGGGAAGGACGTCTTCTGGAGGTATTGCTGCAAAGCCCGGATACCGTAATCCACCGCCCGATTCTTTTTTCCAAGGTCTGGGGAACCGATGCCCCGGTAGAGGAAAGCAATCTGGATACCTATGTTCATTTTGTCCGGAAACGGCTGAAGCAGACCGGAAGTACACTCTCCCTGCTGACGATCCGTGGAAGCGGATACAAACTGTCCCAATAATCGGACAGTAGTTGCCGCAATGATCCTTTGCTGTCAGATTTCCGGCAGCAGACTGCATGATACTTTTTATTAACTAAGTAGAAAGGTAATTTTTATGTTTGATAAACTCCATCGCCAGCTCACCATATTCTGTACTGCCACGATCGGTGCGATCCTTGTGATCCTGAGTCTTCTATGTCTTTTTTATGCCAGACAATCCATGATCCAGACGGATCGCAGCTCCTTTCAAAAACAGTTAAATACTATCCTGACCAGCCTGCAGAGTCAGGAATACATTTCCCACCAATGGTTAAACCAGATGCAGAATGAATATCGTTTTTCCATTTATCTGTACGATAACGGAGACCCCCTTTACTATGAGCAGTTACATGAAGATACCTCCGGTAAACGTCAGACCTCTCTGCGGGAAAAAGCGATCCGCAGATCCCAGGTCGATATTTTCTATGATAATTCCGGCGAGAGTGCTTATCATGAAGAATTTTCCCTGCATGATAGCAGTCACAGCTACTATGCCTCCGTGGGATATCTGACCCAGGATACGGACAGATTAAGCTTTGTTATTTTTTATGATCTGTCACATCTGCAGCATAACCTGTACTCCCTCTATGCACTGATCCTTGCTGCTGACGTGATCACCCTGATCATTCTCTCTGTATTCTCGTGGCATTTTACCAGACGGGTTCTGCTTCCCGTGGAAACCAGCCGTCAAAAACAGCAGGAATTTATCGCTGCCGCTTCCCATGAACTTCGTTCTCCTCTTACCGTGATATTATCCGGTATGGAAACTCTGGAAAAAACACAGTCATCGGAGCTGCGCCACCACTTCTGCCGCCTGATGCAGGAGGAGGGCCGGCGTATGAAGCACCTGATTTCCGATATGCTGCTCCTTGCCAATGCCGATGCCCACGGAATGAAGCTTCATTTGCAGGAAACATCCCTGGACGAGCTGCTTTGGGGAAGCTTTGAGAAATATGAATCCATTGCTCTTTCCCGGAAGCTGTCCCTCCGTATTTCCCTGCCGGAGGAAGATATCCCGTTCTGCCGTACAGACCCGGAACGTATCCGTCAGTTACTGTCCATTTTATTGGACAATGCAGTTTCTTATACTCCGGAAAACGGTACGATCCTCCTGTTTCTGATGCCGGCCCTCTCCCACCGGATCACCTTCGGCGTTGCCAATACCGGTCCTTCCATTCCCGACGGGGAAAAGGAACGTATTTTTGAGCGGTTTTACCGCGCAGAAAAGTCCCACACCGATCATGAACATTTCGGTCTGGGACTTTGTATGGCAAAAGAAATTATCCGTGCCCATCACGGCATCATCCGGGTTACGGAGCCGGATGCGTTGGCTTCGGACGTTACGGAGCTGCAAAAATTTCCTGTGGAAACCGGCACTTTATTTCTTATGGAGCTTCCATTATAAACCTTTATTACCGCTCTCCGTGAAGGCCTGCAGACTACAAGTGTCATCAGAATCAGCAGTGCCGTTACCGACAGACTGACCGGATATGCCGTTAAAATCGCCCGGAATGTTCGATGGTTCGAAAATACCGCTATGATCCGGAAAATCCTGACGCCACATAATCCCAGCACCGTCAGAACCGCTGGGATTATAGAAATTCCGAAGCAGCTGTGGCAACCGCATCCTCCAAATTACAAATGTCTGCAGCTTTTTCACAACATATCTTCTCTATATTGATACCTCTTCAGTTTCCTTCCCATAATAATACAGATCAGGCTTCCACTTACACCAAGAATAAACATCATAAGTGCCGCCCCGGAACCCTTACCAAAACCAAAAAGCATATTTAAATATGACAAATGACCATATCGGACCATAAACGGTTCGCAAACATTGTCGACCATAAAACCACCAAAAAACATACCGATCGGAATCGTGAAAAACTGCAGTGTATTTCGACACGCATAAACACGTCCCTGTAATTCCACCGGAATGGAGCTTCTGAGGATCACCTCCTCATTGGTACTCATCACAGGTACCAAAAGCCATCCGATCACCTGACCTGCGCACCATAATAGCGGCTCTCTGGCACGGAATTTTTAAAAACTCATTCTTTCTCTTTTACCCTAATCCAAATGGAACTGTGCCACGAACTCCTTAATAACATCCACAGACCGGTTACACTCCTGCAGCTTTTCATATCCTTCCTCAACAAGATTCTGGGTACTTCCGGATTTTTCTGCGATGCCGCTGATCCCATCGGAAGACTGTTCTACCATGGTATTGATATCTGCTACGGTACTGCCGATCTGACCGATATGTTTTTGCAGTTCTTCCACTGCGTTTTTGGTTTCCTGCATAATATTCCGGAAGGTGTCCGCATCCATATGATACTGCTGCCCCATTTTGGCAAAGTTCTCATAATCCCCAAGAACGGTCTGTTCCAAAAAGTCCATGATCGTTGTGAGACATTCTGTCATATTGGTGACAGAGCCATTTACCTCTCCTACAATTTCGTCAATATTGGAAACAGTTTCCAATGTCTGCGAAGCAAGATCTCCAATCTCGGAAGCAACCACTGCAAATCCCTTTCCGGCTTCCCCTGCTCTTGCCGCCTCAATATTGGCATTCAGTGCCAGCAGATTTGTCTGGGACGAAATCTTTTTGATGTTATCGGTCAGGGAATTGATTCTTTCAACTGCTTTTGCCTCTTCCATCGCCGTCTCACTTTTCTGTTTCATGACATCATACATTTCATCTGTCTTATTGCGGGACTGGGTACTGATCCGTTCCATTTCTCCGGCTCTTTCCTGGATCTGACTGGAGTTTTCTGCTCCATCTGCCGCCAGACGGTGAATATTTCCGGAGCTTTGTTCCATGATCCTAACACTTTCCACAATACTTGCCGTGTTGGCTCTGGTCTCCTGCATACCTGCTGCAAGCTCCTGGGTAACTGCTGAATTATCCTCTGCAATGGCACTATTTTGTTTCATAAGCTCATTGAGATCTCCGGTGCTCACTTCCAGAGTCTGCTGTGTCTGCTGTAATTCTTCCATCAGACCATGAAGCTTTTTTCTCATGTCATGAATTTTACCAGCCATCACACCAATCTCATCCTTGTGCTTCCGCAGCTTTTCTCCATTCTCAGTCGGACAGAAATCCAGCCGTGCCGTCTGATCGATCACGTCTGTGAGCTGCCGGATCGGTTTCGTAATGCCGATTCCCAGGATAACACCGATCACCGCAGAAAGAATAAATGCCACAAGCATGGCTACAATGATGAGCTTCGCCAGACCATACGCTTCCCCGTAAATCTCTGATTTCGGAGCTGTCAGGATCAATTTCATGCCATTATCCAGATCACTGTATAATAATTGTTTGGAAACTCCCTTATAAGAATATTCCAGAGTTTTCCCCTTCTGATCACTCTCTGTCAGAAATTTGTCTGCCCCGGAAAGAGATTTATCAAGCTCTGTAAGCTTCGTCCCCTCCTCTACGTCCTGATGAAACATAACAGCTCCGGTATCGTCCGTCAGAAAGGCATAGCCTGACTGATATATTTTCGTATCACTCACCAGATCTGTAATCTGAGAAAAGTCAATATCCATACCTACAATTCCGATAGAGGTTCCATCCTCTGCAAACAACGGCACTACATAGGATATCATGTAAATATTAACATTCTCATTCATATATGGAGACATCCAGATTGCTTTTCCTGCCTGTACCGGAAGATAATACCAGCCTACATGCTCCACATCTCCTTCATCATACATAGAGAAGTCTGTCGGTGTCAGACACTCCAGATCCTGATCCAGAGACGGGCGCTGTGCAAAAACTCCGGATGTGGGATTAGAATACTTCGGATTATATCGAAGATACGCCGTAACCGCTCCATTGGTGTGATTTGCAAAGTCTAACACCGACTTCTGCACACTCTTGGTATATGTATCCGCGTACGCCTTATCCTTCACAAAAGCGTCGTAGTCAAAGCTGCTCATGGCAACCTCACTCAGCGTATCCACGGACTGCTGGATCTTCTGTATAACGGAATTAATTTCCTGTGCCTTTTTTTGCTCCGTCAGCTGCAGTTTTGTAACAGCGTCCTTTCCTGCTGTATTCATGGAATTGGAAATTGCCAGAACACCGATCAAAACAGCAGTAAACAGGGAACATACCAAAATTGCCGCAATAAGTTTTTTCTTGATTGATTTCATTCTAAGACCTCCTACCTTTTTTGACTTCACGTATATTGTACCATATCGGCAAAAAGTTACATAGGAAAAATCATAATTTTATATCAAAACTACTATTATCATTTATCATCTTCTATTTCATAATCACACAAGCTCCATTCATAATCCTGATCTTTTGAAACAAACAACGATAACTTTTCCTCATTATAGACCATGACATTATAGGCAGACTCGTTTACAATGTTCCTTGCATCATCATAACACTTCACTTTCTGACAACGAAGATTGGCAGAATCAATACACTGCAACTTATTTTTCTTTGAGATAAAGAACGCATATTTACTGCCGCAAACAATATTAGACGTTGATGCGCTTTTGACCGCGGAAACAATCTGTGTCTGTCCATCATAATAGACACCGACCTCTTCCTTCTCATGGATAAACCAAAGCTTTTTCCCCTGAACCGCTAATGTCCGGCATTTCGGTATATCCACAAAGTCCGCCCGTTGACTTACCACATCAAGCCGGACAACACGTTTTCCGGAATCGATATAATACAGCGTCCCGGCATGATACGCAACAGCACCACCCTGATATCCTTTTTCAACCAGGCAAATTCTGTCCTTTGTAACAAGATCAACCATTTCTATGCTATTTCCATTCTCCAAAAAGATATTTTTACCGTCTACCCAAAAATCTTTTACATTCTCCTCCTGCCATTTTTCCGTAGAAGCATTTTCATAATTATGGACATTGATCAACCCAAGATACCGGGTAGTATATGCATATTTTCTATCACCATTTATCTCCTTATAAATAATTTCAGATGTAAAATCTGTTTTATTGGTTTTTTAAATGCTTACTTCTCCATAATCATCTTTCACATAATAATAAATGGCATTTTTATCTACATAATATCCATCACAATTCTTTTCTTTAAAAACATCCCGAATAATAAAATTTTGTTTCTTGGATAAATAATCATATTCTATAAGTCTGTTTTCTTCATCTGTGGTATATATTTTATTGGCATCACAATATCCTTCTCCCTGATAATAATTTCCTTTCATCTGCCCTGTTACATTCTGGTGACGGTAAACCAGCACCGGACAAAATGAAGAAATCAAAAGAACTTCCACGAAAGAAAATAAAAAACCAAGCCTGCTTTTTTTCATCCAGACACATTTTTCTCTGTGATTCCAGAACAGAATAATAAACATAATGGCAAATACCAGTATCACTGCTCCTAAAACGACAGGAAGATAGAACTGCGGTATTTTCCCGACGGGTTCCGACACCTCTACGCCATCATACATAATCGGCTTACATTTTTCACGAAAATATCCATTCACAGGCAAAAGACAAAAGAATCATGAATGCACTGTATAATACAAAAATCATCTGCTGACTCAAATATATCTTTTCTTTACGGGCATGCGAGGTATACTTCAACGCATACACACCGGTCTCATAATCGCTGCTTACAAGATATACGGCAAAGAACACAATAAATGCCAGAAGGATTACATCAAATTTCTCATTGCCGATCCATGCATCCCATCCTGTCTCATTTACCAGATAATGCTTTGCCGGATTTTCATCGGCATAAGAAACATACTGCTTCAGCACGTTATCTATATGCTTTATCTTCTCTTTTTTATCCAGAGATAACCTACCTTGATATTTTTCAAAAAATGTCTGGTACTTGGTCTGATCTATAATATGTGTATCAACATAAACAGTCTCAAACTGCATGGAAATAAATTTACATACACAAAATAACAAGACCAAAAGCCACAATTTATCTTTCCATATATAATGCCTGAACTCTACCGAAAACATGATATGAATCTCCCCCTGCTAATTATGAATCCTGAATGACTTATATACCAATACACTAAGTATTACAAGTAAAATCCCATAAACTGCCAGCCACACAAAGACTGCCGGACACGGATGAGTCCATAAAGATATTACATGTAATTTCATCCCATAGCTTTCCAGATTGAAATAGTGATTCCCTGTCAATACAACAGCCACAACCACAACGCGACCGGCAGCTACCGGCAGGATCTTTCCGGAAAACCACTGTTCAACAAACACAAAAATCAATGAGATCAATAAAACAATCCCCATTCTTATTCCACAGATCAGATTCAAATACTTCTTCGCAAAAACATTCTTTCTGTTTTTTCCTAAAGAAATCAGCATCTGATAGGACAATCCTACCGCAAACTTAAATCTGTAAAACGAACCACTTAATAAAGAGCCTTTTATACTCCTCATTTGCGTAGGTTTTGGACTTACGTTAGTTTTTCTATGCCCTAAATTCTCATTTTTTCAGTTTACAGAAACTAACAGCCAAATCCTATATCTAAATCAATGCGTTTTGCTCATCTCTATTATTTTGGCAACACCCAATACTAATTCGCCACAAAAAAACCGGAAACGTGACTCCTCACTTTCCGGTTCCTCTTGTTTTATTTCAACTGTTCTCCATCTTTAAAAGCATTTCCCACACGTTCGCCCAATCGGTAATATCCACTATGAGCAATATCAAAAATAATTGGTATAAATTTTTCCAGATCAACATCCCCGTCGCTGCCAAGTATTTTCTCATCTACACTGACATTTTTTATCTCTGCCAGGTATTTGTTTTCATCGATCACCTTGATCAGCTCGCATTCCATCGCTAATGGAAGCTCATTGATAACAGGGGCATTTACAAATTTACTTTTGGTTGTGGTAAAACCCGCTTTTTCCATCTTGTCTGGCACTTTATTTCCTGAAACAATACCTACATAATCACAGGCAGCCAAATGCTCCACATCTGCCACACTTACCGTAAATGCTTTGGTTTTCTGAATATTGTCTGTGGTTTTGTGATTACTCAGCTCGATAATAATTTCCTTTCCTCCTACAATGCCGCCCCAGGCTGCATTCATGGCATTTGCATTGCCCTCTTCATCGTAAGTTCCGATAATCATAACCGGCTGTGGAAATAAATATGGTTTTGCTCCTAAGTCTTTTCTCATTGTTTTGTCTCCTTTACTTGTTTATATCTGTTTTTATTTGATCGATCCATTCCCGGATAACCGATTCTTCTGTTTCCAGATGGTCTTTTCCCATGGAATCAAACTGAATCTGCATTTCATGCATAAAATCAGCACTTTTACATTTTGCTTTCATGTCTTTAATGACATGTCCCGGCCATCCACCGTTTGTCATAAATGGAATCACTGTTTTTCCGGAAAAATCATTTTATGTCAAAAATGTAAGTACCGCAGGAGCCATTGTATACCACCAGGTCGGCGTTCCTATGGCGATCACATCATAATCCGAAATGTCTGCTGACAACGGATCAATCTGCGGCATAACCCCTGCCTCTACCTCTTTTATCCACTTTCTTGTTATTACACATTTATTTTATACCTCTATTGCTCTGTCAGCAATGTTTTTTCTGTATCCTGGAGCCTCCAAACACCTGTGACATCGGTATTTGATCCAGCATTTCATCAATTGATCTCACATCATCCTGAGACAATTTTATCTCAGATGCCTTCATATTTTCTTCCAGTCTGCTGACCTTTCGGGTACCCGGAATCGGTACAATATACGGCTTCTTTGCACTCATCCATGCAAGAGAGATCTGAGCCGGAGCGGCATTCTTTTCTACTGCTAACTGTTTGATCCAAAGCATAAATTTCTCGTTTTCTTTCAAGCCTTCTTCTGTAAATTGAGGCATTGCACTTCGATAATCTCCCGGCTTTTCAAATTCCTCATGAGAATGATAGGAGGCTGTCAACAGACCATTTGCAAGCGGAGAAAATGCAACAAAACCGATATTTAATTCTTCCAGCACAGGGAATAATTTTTCATAGTCTCTGTACATCATGGAATATCTGTTCTGGATCGCAGTTAACGGACATACACTGTGTGCGCGGCGGATCGTATCTTCGTCTGCCTCGGAAAGTCCCCAATGGGTTATTTTCCCCTGTTCCATTATTTCTTTCATAGCTCCTGCCGTCTCTTCGATCGGTACCGTTGGATCAATACGATGAATATAATATAAATCCAGATGATCTGTATTCAGGCGCTGTAAAGATCCATCAATGGATGCTTTAATCGTCTCCGGTCTTCCGTCCGGAATTAATGGCTTATTGACAGTCGTTGCCGTATCATCAAAACGGATGCCACACTTTGATGCTAGCACAATCTCATTTCGATGTGTTTTTAGCACGTTGCCCAGTAGTTTTTCATTGTGATGTGGATCATCCGTTGTTCCATATATTTCTGCTGTATCAAAAAACGTATACCCACAGTTTATCGCTTTTTCAATCAGCTCTTCCGCTTCTTTTTGAGTGGAAACCGTTCCATAAGCATGGCTCATTCCCATGCATCCATATCCAATTGCTGAAACTTCTAAATCTTTCCCTAAAATTCTTTTATCCATGTTCGTTTCTTCCTCTTTTGCCGCATAATTTATTTTACTGTTTTGACCCATTTCTTCACTGTTTTCTGTGTTGATCTGCCATAAAAATTTCTTCCGGAATTATCTTTTTATCCTAGATTTACTGTGGTGTATTGGATTTTGCATACCCCAGATCCTTGACCCAGTCTGTAACATCTGTGTCCGATACACCAGAACTAAATCTTTCTCCATCCTGCCATTCCCCGGTTCCTGCCGCTTTCGCCAAAAGCTGTCCGCTTTCTCCTATTCCGGAGGATGCTGAAGTACAAAACGGAATAACTGTTTTTCCGGAAAAATCATTATCCTTTACAAAATTATCCACCGGCCAGGCAGCAATCGCCCACCAGATTGGATAACCGATAAACACCGTATCATAGGAATCCCAGTTTTTCACTTTTGTTGTGGTCAATTCCACATCTCTCAGACTCTCGTCCTCATGTTCTTTGCTGACACGACTGTTGTCATCCGTCCAGTTCAGATCATCGTCTGTGTAAGGCTCCTTAGGCTGGATTTCAAAGAGATCTCCTCCCGTGGTGTCTGCGATTGTCTCAGCAACCGCCTTTGTGCTTCCGGTAGCGGAGTAATACACAACCAGAATTTTTCCATTGTCCTCTGTCTTTTTTGTATCTGCTGCCACATCTGTTTCTTTTGCATCACTACTTTCCGTAGCTTCCGCTGTTGCTTTAGCCGCTGCCATATCAGAGCTTTCCTTCGAATCCGAACTGCCAGTGCCGCATCCCGTCATGAGACTCATTGCCATAGTGACCGCTAAAACACCTGAAACAAATTTTTTAATTTTCATAATGAATGAACCTCCTTCTTTCTGTGGCTCTCCCACAGCTTTTTATTTTTACTCGTTAATAATTCGATTGACATATGTCTGAATTGCCGTATTATCCTTAGAAAAAATTCCTTCATCTACTACAGCGTCCTTTGCACAATCCTTAATAAATGTAACAGATTCTTCATACTGGGATCTGTCCATAGATGCGGACTGAGAAACAGGATATATTTTCTTTCCCGTCAGATCATAGCTTTCCAAAAATGTTCCAACTGTCATTGGTGCCGTGTGCCACCAGATCGGATAGCAAAGAATGATCTTGTCATATTGAGCCACAGATGCCAATGGATCCTTGATTGCAGGGCGGGCATTGGTCTGTGCCTCTGTCATGGCATCACCATATGCTGTTGTCTGGTAATCAGAGCTATATGGCACGGCTCTCTCAATCCGAAAAGAATCTGCTCCTGTCTGAGAAATAATGTTGTTCGCTATTCTCTCACTTGTTCCACTCCATGAGAAATATGCAACCAGAATCTTACTATTTTGAGTTGCCGGAGACTGTGCCGGTTTTTGCGTCGGTGCCTGTGTCTGAACCGGTTTCTGTGTTGTTGCCGATCTGGTGGTCACTTGTGCTGCCGGCGCTTTTGATATCTGAGGTTTCTCATTATTTTTTCTTGCCTTTACTGTTACCTTACATTTTAATCTGCCCGCTGCAAATTTTGCAGTAATCGTTGCTTTTCCCGGTTTTTTTGCCTTAACTTTTCCTTTTTTGCTGACACTTGCTACCGATCTTTTAGAAGAAGACCAGCGTACCTTCCCTGTCTTCACACCTGAGACCTTTAATTGTTTACTCATTCCTACAGACAATGTTAAATTTTTAACATTTAAGCTTTTTCTTTTGGCTGCAGATACATTCCATCCATCCCCTGCCATTTGTCCCAGTGCAAAAATTATGGCAAACATAACTGCCAAAAGTTTCATCCATTTTTTCTGCTTCATAATACGCTCTCCTCTCTAGTGGTTAAACAACCATCCCATAATTTGTTTGTCCCTGCAGAATAAATATCCGCCGCCATGCTGATATGTTACCGGCGTTCCTGCAAAATAATCCTTTCCTTTTACATCCAGTACCAAAAGCTTATCAATCGCAACCTTTGATAATCCCTGTTTTTTATAAAGATCATAAAGGGTCTGATATGCCTTTTTAAAAGGATCTGATCCATAATATTCGTCACTTTCGCCAATCACAAAATATACCGGCGTTTTTGCCTTTACAACCGGCTCGTATGCTCCGTCCCACTGAGAACTGCACATCAGTGCCGCCGCAAACAGTTCCGGCTGCTTTCCCAGTACAAGAGATAAGGTTTCTCCACCACCTGAATATCCATTGATATATACTTTTGACGGATCAATCTTATAATGCCTCAAAAAATACTGTGTTAAGTCAATCGTCTGATCTGCCGATGTCTGTCCCCAGTCATTTAACTGTGGTGCAACAATGATCATATTTTCATTATATTTTTGTGCCTCAAAACCAAAATCCTCTGTCTTTATATTTTCCGCAACTCCCTGAAAATACAGTCCCTGATAACCGGGCAACGTGACATATAACGCAAATTCTTTTGATACTTTGCGGTAATCGTTGCTTTTCCCTTTTTCTTCGCCCGTACCACTCCCTGCGTATTGACCGATACGATCCGGCGGTCGGAGCTTTTCCATTGAATCTTTTTTCTGTTCTTTTTAGAAACTTTACTCCAGCGAAGCGTTTGTGTACTACCCTGTTTCATCGTTACTTTTGTAGTATTTCCCGCATTATGTTCTTTAGCAAAAACAGATACTCCGGCAATCGCACTGACTACCAGTACCAGCAGACAAATACGGGTAACCCATTGTTTCTTCATCATAAAGCCTCCTATCTTCCTTTTGCCATCTTACCTGCATAATAGCTGATCCATATTATCAGGGACATCACTGCCAGATAATCCAGCATAAATATCAAAACACTTTCACCATAACTGTAAAATAAAAAGTAATTTTTCATCAAAAGATATGTCCCGATCTGACGTTTATGAAATGCATAAATTCCATAAAAAGCAACCAAAGCAGCGCTGCCTCGCGCCAGCCGGGACCTCAGCACAGATGGTTTTGTAAACAGAATTCCAATCCTCCACAGAGTTATAGGTAAGCTCCACATCTCTCAAAGAGGTATCTTTGTTTTCTTTGGATACCCTGCTTTTCTTATCCGTCCAGTCCAGATCACCACTGCTATAGGGCTCGGTTGGTGTTAATTCAAACAAATCTCCATCGGTTGCTTCCGCGATAGTCTCAGCAACCGCCTTTGTGCTCCCGGTAGCTGAGTAATATGCTACCAGAACCTTTGTAGCATCCTGGTCATCTTTTCGGACAGATGTCTTTTTTACTTCCTGCTTTGTCTTGGTCACCGATGTGCTGGTTGTTGCCCCACACCCGGTAAACAATGCAGTAATCAGTGTTCCTGTCAGTAATAATGATAATAATCTTTTCAAATCAGCACCTTTTATTTAATCATCTTATAAGGTTAGTAAATACAAATTGTGGTGAATCCGGTTTTTCCAGTTCCATTTTTTTTGCAATATTCATACTATTCAAAAGATATGCCATATTATTGCCTAACACCTTCATCACCTGCATACCCTCCAGATCTTTTTTCACCTCATCCGGATTTGTGCCATGAACCATGTTCCAATACCGCGAGGTAACGATCGGCATCTGCATAAGACCAAAATATTTATTGACCTGATCCCACGTAGCAGTCGTACCGGCCCGCCTTGCCGAAATTACTGCAGCCGTCGGTTTTAAGCGGAATCGGTCTCCACCGCCATTGAGATCTGCATAAAATGCTCTGTCCATAAAAGAGGTCATTGCTCCACCGGCACTTCCCCAATGAACCGGGGTCCCGAACACAAAACCGTCATAATCTCCTGCAATATCCAGAAATTCATTGACGGAATCCTGAAATACACATTTATCATTTTCTCTGCACTTTTTGCAGGCAATACAGCCGGAAAGAGGTTTATTTCCAATCCAGAATATATCTGTTCCAATGCCGTTTTCATTAAGAGCTCCGGATACCTCACATAATGCTGTATAAGTGCAGCCCTCCTTATGAGGACTGCCATTTACCAATAAAACTTTCATTGCTTGCACCTTCCTGAATCTTACCATTTTTTCTTTTCCTTTGCGCTGTCATGGTTATGCTTTCTTTCCTCCACCATATTGACAAACCACTCAACCATCTTGGGATCCTGATGAGAAAAGAATGCACTTTCTGCTTTATCCAGCTCTGCGATCGTATTCATATCTTCCTCTGAAAGAGTAAAATCAAATACATTAAAGTTTTCCTCCATTCTCTCAATATGAGTGGATTTTGGAATTACGACAACACCTCTCTGGATATGCCAGCGAAGCATAACCTGTGCTGTCGTCTTGCCATATTTTTCTGCAATCTTTGCAATCACAGGATTATCAAATGTGCCTCCTCTTCCTTCTCCAAATGGTGCCCATGCCTCCAACTGGATATTATATTTATCCGCATATTCCTTCATCTCTTTCTGCTGATTGAAGATATGTGTTTCCACTTGATTGATCATCGGCTTAATTCGGTTAAAGGATGCAAAATCAACCATTCTGTCTACATAAAAGTTAGAGATTCCGATGGCTCTGATCTTTCCCTCATCGTACATCTCCTCCAGAGCACGATACGCACCATATGCATCAGCAAACGGCTGATGAAGAAGAACCAGATCCAGATAATCTGTTTTTAATTTCTTCATAGATTCCAAAACAGATTTTTTTGTTTCCTCATATCCATAATGTTCTACCCAGACCTTTGTCGTAAGGAAAATTTCTTCTCTTGGAATGCCGGATTTCTGAATTGCATTTCCAACCTCTTCCTCATTAAAATAACTCTGTGCTGTATCTATCGCACGATATCCAACCTTTAATGCATCTAAAACGCATCTCTCGCACTCATCCTTTGTTACCTGATAAACTCCATAGCCAAGAATTGGCATTTTTACTCCGTTGCTTAATGTTACATATTCCATGTTCATTACCTCCTGTTTGTTTTGATAGACTTATTATAATATCCAGTCTTTGTATTAAGAAGTCCCGATTCGTTATGCAGTATAAACCAAAAGGTTATAGGAAACACCTCTAATAAAAAAGTGGCCTTAAGACCACTTTTCATTCTTTATTTGACTTCTTCAATCGCCTGAATCATTTTTTTTACTTTTGGAGATGGATCTGTAGAGTACAATAATCCAAACGGTATCTCATATTGCCACTCCACCGGTATGATCCTGATCAGGGGATGTACACTGTCCCAGCTTTTTACTGCCAGTAAAAGCTCATTATTATTTTCACACCGGTTGAATACTGATACATTATAAAGCTCAAAATCCGCAATATGGATCTCCGGATGATTCTCCTGCAGATCATCCCGAAGCTTATCCCCGTAGCAGCTCCAGCCTCTCTGCATCATCATAAGCGTTTCTCCCTCCAGATCTTCCAGACGAAGTTTTTCCTTTCCTGCCAGCCTGTGATGGATCGATACGGCAATACAGAAGGGTTCCATCGAAATTTTCACTCCGTTACAGCCTCGCAGCTTCAACAAAGTATCATCGAAAATTCCCGCGACCACGTCAATATTCTGTCCCAGATTTGCCAGAATTTCTCTGGCATTTTCCGGTGTATTTTCAAAAGTAACCAGTTCAAATTTCATTCCCGGATGAAGCCTTTGAATCCCCGGCCACAGCTCTACAAAAATCTGTGGTGGTGTCAACGGGGATATTCCCACACGGATCACATCCTCCGACACATCCATGGCTCTTTTAGCTCTTTCCACCGATTCTTTGCAATAATTGATCACATATACCGCATCCTTGTAAATAGATTTGCCGGCTTCCGTCACAACAAGTCCTCTGTGGGTCCGCTGAAAAAGCTGCACTCCCAGACTCGCCTCCAAGGAATTGATCTGCTTGATCACAGCAGGAGGTGAAATAAATAGTCTCTCCGCCGCTTTGCTGAAGCTTCCGGCATCAACAACACAGATGAAGGTTTCCAGTTGTGGATTGTACATCATTTATTACCGCCTCCTGTTCCCATTTTCAGATGATTACAAAATGCATACCGGTCTCCAGAAGACTTTCGATGTCTTCCTTCTGGAAATTGGAAATACCGATTGCTTTCAGCTTACCGGCCTTATAGGCATCCTCCAGCGCTCTCCATGCGGCACGGTTTCCCTCCACATAACGGTTCTCGGACTGATTTACCTCAACCCATGGCTGTGGACTGTGAATGATCATCATATCAAGATAATCCAGACCCATTTTTTTCAGTGTCTCGTCAATTCCTGCCTTCGCCTCCTCGTAAGTTTTGTGCTCTGCTGCAACCTTGGATACCACAAAAAGCTCTTCTCTAGGAACACCACAGGTACGGATACCCTCACCGACACCACGCTCATTGCCATATGCCTGTGCCGTGTCAATGTGTCTGTAACCAAGCTTTACTGCGGCCTTGACCGCATCTGCCACCTTATCATCATCAATAAACCAGGTTCCCAGACCAAGCTGTGGAATCTTTACTCCGTTACTTAATGTTAAATACTGATCATACATAAAATAACCTCTTTTCTTATACGTGTTTATAACATAGATTTTATCACTTAAACCTAACTTTAAGTCAAGGATTTTATTTTTACGATTGATAAATTATATAATGTTGAGGTCAAAAGATATTTTGCCTTCAACTGATGCCGCGGATTGTTGCCTGAATCAAATCCGTTTCCTGTTATTCCTGCGGCTTCAACGGACCATAGAAATAACTGGACGTTGCACCGCCATCCATCAAAAAGGTAGAACCGGTAATAAATGCTCCTTTTACGCTCATCAACAGCTCTGCCACATTAGCTACCTCATCTGCTGTTTCCGGTCTTCCTGCCGGACACTTTGCAAACATATTTTTATAAAAATCACCACGCGGTCCGTTAAATTCATCTACTGCCAATGGGGTCACAATGATTTCCGGAGCAATGTCATTCAATCTCGTGCCTCTTGCCGTATCCCATTCTTCTGGCGATTGCCATACTGATCTGTCCTGCTCCTGTTACGATCATTACTTCCTTGTTCATTCTTCCTCGTCTCCTCGCTTAATCATCAGAGCCATCACCTTTTTTCCAGCAAAATCAAGTCTTTCAAGCTGCGTAAATACAGCAACCGGATAAGTTCCCCACCAGCATGGACCACATACAAAAATATTGTCGTAAGAGTCAATGTCCTCCAGATATTGCTTTAATGCCGGTCTGGCGTTGTCTGCTAGTTCTCTTTTCGCCTCCTCCGTGCATTTGTGATAATCCTTTGCGTAATCCTCCACAGTTTCAATCTCAGACAGATCACCGCCGACTGCTTTCTGAATAAACTCTGCACAGATTTCCGTGTTTCCTTTCGGAAGATCCAGAATCCTTCCGTTCACGTAGTTTTCGCCTTACGGGAATAATAAATAATTAAATTTTGTTTCATGTCTGCCTCCTTATGATCTTGCCAAACTTCCCCTGACTCATTCTGGAAAAAAGATAATTCCGGATATTATATTGAAGAATTTGCTGATATGTTAAAAACATGTTTTTGAACAGTTTAAACGAAACAGCAAAGCATTTAGACTTTTCGAAATCCGTAAGTGACAAGACAATTTGGGTGTCACTAGCTCACGGTTGTTCAAATAATCTAAGGCAAAAATCATATTTACACTTCGGACATAAGAAATATTAGGGGCACTTCCTATTAATCGGGATGGAAAGCTTTGCCTAATCATTCTCTAATACATAGTCTTCAAAAAGAGGCAGGGTAAAATACACATATCCTCTCATTTCTCCGGAAAGAATTCCTTTTTTGATCAATCGCTTCCGATATGGATTGAACTGATTCGTTTCCATCCCCAGATGCTCCCGGATATCTTTTATTTTTCCGCTGTCTGTTTCGGCAATTCCCCTGGCAACAACACGATCCTTCCGGGAAAGCTCTGACCATATTTTGTCATATACAAACTCGCTTAAATACTGCTCATACTCCTCTAGCACCTCCCGGTAATTGCCGTGATTATTCCATGTCAGATAACCAAGCACCTGAAATGCAAAGGGATACCCTTTTGTCAGCTCTGCCATCTGAGCTGCCTGTTCCCGTTCTATCTGAAAGATATTCATATATTTTTTAATGATTGCCTGCTGATTTAACGGCTTCATCTGGATCTTTGGGGCACGATACAAAAAGGTCAGATTTTTTTCATTCTGCAGCTCATCAATATTTTCATATAGGCCCGCTGCCAATAAAAATATCGGAAGATCCTGCCTTACAAAAATCTGAAAGGAACCGGCAAAAACATGCATAAATTCGTTATTGGTCACTTCATCAATAGTTACCAGCAATTTCTTTCCGTTCTTTTTCATCTTCTCTAAAATGGCAATGATCGCTGTCTCCGCGTCAGTAATGGGCGCTGCACCTTCTATGGAAACACCAAATCCCCAAAAGGAAAGATCAATTTTTGCGGATTTAATAATCCCTGCACAGACCGGATTGCTGTTTAACTTTGACAACATTCCCTGCAGCAGATCAACCGATGGATTCAGTTCAATTACGACCCATTCCTCTCTGGTCCGCAGCTTCCGGGATATTTCTGTCATCATTACTGTCTTGCCGGAGCCACGTACACCCGTTATTAAAAACATCTGCTGATTTACCGGTTCTGCCGTAAATGTATCAATAATTTCATTGGTCTGTACCGGACGTTCCACCGGCTCCAATGGACTTTTTCCAAATGTCAGAGTAAATGGATTCTGCATATCGTTCGCCGTTCCTTTCCTTCTGTTTTACTGTCGTTTACTGTTTAGAATTCTTTTTACTGTTCTTTACTCTCTTTTACTGTTTTTGTTTTATTTTACTGTTCTTTACTGTTTTTGTCAATAAAGCGATTCCTATTTAAGAATACTGAGAATCCCCGATAATGCCCTTTCTCCCATTTGACATCCCCTGACCGCCGTGTTATGCTTGCAACAAAAGCCAAATACTTCACTCCGGAAGGCGGTTTCACTTCGCCCCTTTGTAATAAACGATCAGAAATGGAGATCTCTATGGAAAATGAAAATAAACAGCAGACACCACACAAACGCCGTGTCCGCTATAAAGGAAAATATCCAAAACGCTTTGAAGAGAAATATAAAGAATTAAATCCTGAAAAATATCAGGATACCATCGAGCATGTGATTCGTAAGGGAAATACGCCTGCGGGAATGCACATTTCTATTATGGTGCCGGAAATCCTTGATTTTCTGCAGATACAGCCTGGTCAGACCGGCTTTGATGCGACACTGGGATATGGCGGCCATACCAGAGCCATGCTTACAAAGCTCAATGGCCATGGACACATATATGCAACAGACGTGGACCCGGAAGAGTCTGCCAAAACCAGAAAGCGGTTAGCAGATCTCGGCTTTGGCGAGGACATCCTGACCATCAGGCTGCAAAACTTCTGCACCATCGATGAAATTGCCCGTGAAGCCGGGGGCTTTGATTTCCTGCTGGCGGATCTTGGGGTATCCTCCATGCAGATCGATAATCCAAAACGTGGCTTTTCCTTCAAGATTGACGGACCGTTAGACCTGAGACTCAATCAGGAAAAGGGCATCAGTGCAGCTCAGAGACTGGAAACCATCAGCCGGGATGAGCTGGCAGGCATGTTTTATGAAAACTCCGATGAGCCCTACAGTGATGAGATTGCCAAAGCCATCACAGACTATATCCGCCGTGGCAATCATGTGGACACCACCACAAAGCTTCACCGGATCATCGAGGAAACCTTATCCTTCCTTCCGGAAAAGGATCGAAAGGACACGGTCAAAAAGACATGCCAGCGTGTTTTTCAGGCACTCCGGATCGATGTCAACAATGAATTCGAGGTGCTCTATGAATTTATGGAAAAGCTGCCGGACGCCTTAAAGCCCGGCGGCAGAGCCGCCATCCTGACCTTCCACTCCGGAGAGGACAAACTGGTAAAAAAGGCGCTCAAGACCGGTTATAAGGCAGGTATCTACAGTGAATACTCCAAGGATGTGGTACGCCCTTCTGCACAGGAATGTGCACAGAACCCACGGGCACGCTCCACCAAAATGCGCTGGGCGGTTAAGGCCTAGCTGCTCACCGTTCTTTTAAAAATATTGATCTCTGGAAACAGAGAAATGTCACCGCAAAATAAACCAAATAGATTCCCATAAACAACAGGGTTCCCTCTACAAAATAGGTATACACACGGCTTGACACGCCTGTCCTCTGGACAAAATTTGCGCTGATATACAAAACCATTTTTCCACTGATCACCAATGCCAACAGTGCAGGACACAAATAGTAACCTGCCATCTGCCGCAGCAGGAGTGATCTGACCTGTTTTTGGGACAGACCGATTTTTTCCAACACATCATACCGGAATTTATATTTCGACGAATCGCTAAGCTGTTGCACGGACAATACCGTTAATGCCACACAGACAAAGACAAGACCCATATAAAACAACGGAACGATCATGGACGCAAGAAGCATCTTTAACTCCGGTATCAGATTATCCCGTACCAGATTGGTAGCAGTATAAACCAGTACCGTATCGGAGCCGCTGCAGCTATTTCCGGATAAGGATGATACGGTATGTCCGGAAAAATCACGGTCATCGGGATCTGCCAGGGCATCCAGCTTCTGCTCCAGCCCTTGTGGCGTCTCTCCCTTCAGATCCACCGCAAGCTCAGAATAATACGGCTTCATTCTCTGAAGCACCTTATCTCCCACCACAACGATATAATCTCCTCCGTTATGACCATCCTGCGAGAAAGGCTCTGCCTGAACTCCCGCAAAGGTCAGCTCTGTTTTTTCATCTGCCGCTGTTAAATGAAGATCTTTTCCAATAGAAGCAACGTCCTTTTGTAAGCGTTTCTTGGTCTGTACGATATATTGGTCAGGTTCAAAATGTACCGGCTCATATCCCAGCATTTTCCTTAGACGGTTATAATCAGTCTGCCCCATATAAGTATCATACCGGCAATAGGTTCCATCATTTTCTAACATTTTTTTAACCCGTTTCCGGTCAGGTTTCCCATTTTTATTCTGATACATGGTGCCATACTGCTCCAGATGGGTCAGCATCCAAGTATTTACTTGATCCTTCTGATCCGTATATATATGATACCGGATCATTTCTTTTACATCTGCCTCCTGCTGCAGCACTTCCTTTTCATCCTGAAAATCATCCCGGACCTGATCACTGTAGATCAACACATCAAAGGGAAACTTCGCTTTTAATGCCGTATTTTCATAATCACAGAACATAAATGCCACACTCGCCCCCAGAAGTGCCAGGGTAAATAACGAAGTCAGGGTTCCAAGGGTAAACTGCATGGTCCTGATCTTTGATGCAAACTGGCGCAGCAAAAATAATCGCTGTACCTGATAAATTCCCTTTCCCTTCCTTCTCACATAGCAGATGATCCAGGCGGACACTCCTGTATAAAACAGATAGATTGTCAGAACCAGACCGATCAGAAACAATATGATCTCCCCCGTCGAATTCAAATGAGTAAACATCCCCCAGAACAGGATCAGAAATATCACTGCCAGGGGAAGTAAGATCCGCTTCCATTCTTCATGCTTTTCCACGATCTCCTCATTTTTCCGGTCCTGTTTCATCAGCTCATTAATGTTCATTTTGCGGAAAGAAAAACCGCATCGGAAAAATGCCAGCAGATAACAGCCTGCATAACATCCAAAAGTCATAAGCCAGATACGATAGTCCCACGAAAGACGGAAGGAATAGGGAATCCGTACCATAGAATCAATCACAGAGCGTAAGATCTGCTGAAAAAACACTCCCAGGACAGATCCCACAAAAAATGCGATACCTCCCAGCATCAGATTCTCCCGGATATAAACACGGGCAACCTGTCCTTTTTTCATTCCTAACAGCAGATAAATTCCAAACTCCCTGCTGCGTCTTTCCATCATAAAATGAATAATATAGTAGATCAACCACGCCGTAATGATCACAACAAAGCCTGTAGCAAGCCCCACCATAATCATCATCATCTGATTCATCTGGTCAAACCTTCCCAGCTCCTTATCCCAGAATAGACTGTCAAATGCATACAGAAGCGCTGCCACAACCGCCAGCGTGATCATATAGATCTGATAATCCCCGGCAAAACGCTTCATATTACGATAAGCCAGTCTTCGTATCATGAGACGATTCACCTCCCATCAACGACAATACATCCAGAATCTCCTGAAGAAATGCTCTGCGGTTCCTTTCTCCGCGGATCAGTTCATGAAAAATCTTCCCATCCCGCAAGAAAAGTATCCTGCTGCAATAGCTTGCAGAAAATGCATCGTGAGTTACCATCAGAATCGTTGCCTTCTGCATTTCATTTAAACGGCAAAAGGTCTCTAAAAGTACCTGGGAAGCATGGGAATCCAACGCTCCGGTAGGCTCATCGGCAAGAAGAAGAGAGGGGTCATTTGCCATAGCTCTGGCACAGGCACATCTTTGCTTCTGACCGCCGGATACCTGATACGGAAATTGATCCTTTACATCCTCAATCTCCAGAAGTTCCATCATATCCTGACAGATTTTTTGAATCTCTTTTCTCCTTTTTCCCTGTACCGTCAAAGCAAGGATAATATTTTCCTCCAATGTCAGTGTATCCAATAAATTGTACTCCTGAAAAACAAAGCCGAGGTTTTCCTTGCGAAATTCCGACAACTGATCTGCAGACATTTCTGTAATGTCCAGATCATCATAATAAATATGCCCCGATGTCACATGATCGATCGCTGCCATCATATTTAATAAGGTGGTCTTTCCGGAACCGGACGCTCCCATAATGCCCACAAATTCTCCCTTTTCCACCTGAAAGCTTACCCTGTCCACAGCCTTTGTAATATTCTGTCCATTACCGTAATATTTTTCCACATCACATACTCTGATACAATCCTTCAAATGTCTCACCATCCTTTTCCTGTTGATTTTTTTATATAACGATAAACAAAATACATTCCCGTAAGGAGATATCCTCCGGCTAATATCCATTGTAATATATCATCATATTTCCAGACAGAGTAGTCCCACCCAAGGATTTCATTCATTAGGAAGTTGGAAAAATCACATAATCCGTGTACCAGAACCGGAAATACCAAGTGGTTTGTCTGCAAATAAAGCGCTGATAAAAACACGCCCATACACACTGCGGAAATCACCTGTTTTGTGGTACTCAAAAAATCCTGTCCTGCCAGCAGATTCATATAATGACAAAGGCCAAAGCAAAGGGAAGATATCAATACCGCAAAATAAATTCCTTTTCTCTTGTCTTTCCAGGCCGATAAAAATCCATTTAAGATGATTCCCCTCCAAACAAATTCCTCCAGCAGTCCAATGCTTAAACATGCGATACAGCAGATCACAAAAAATTGGATTCCTTTCCCGGAGAATAGAGAAAATACTCTTTTTCCATAAAAAATTGCCATCAGATCATCGCCGATCTGAATCAGGGGGAAAATAAGTATTGCAAATGCTGACAGCAAAGAAACACTACTTTTTCCGTCCCTCACAAAATCCACTTTTTTGTGAAATAATACATACATTATAAGAAATACCGAAATTTCCTGTAACAGCATAACAACGTATGTATTATTTAAAGATTCCGTCCAATTTCCTGTCATTTTTCCAACAACAAAAGATACAAAAAATCCAATTCCTTCCCATATTGCATAAACCAGAACAGTATACCCTACAGGAATAAGAAAATCACTGATCCAACTATTTTTTCTTTCCATGTTTTATCAACCTGCCTTTCAAATTGTATCTCTTTTCTTTTCAGAAGTATACTTCATCCCCGCCGGTGTTCATATAAAAAAAGCTTAAAGAAATCTTACGATTTCGAAAGATTTCTCTAAGACCTTAACGTACCTCTGAAATATAATTATTTTGTGGAAATTGTAAAATGATTTTGGTATAGCTGCCCGCTTTTGACTGTGCATATATTTCCAGCCCAAGCTGGTCACAAAGCTTTTTACACAGATACAGACCAATGCCCGTGGATTTCTTTTGGTTTCTCCCATTTTCCCCGGTAAATCCCTTTTCAAAAATGCGGGGAAGATCCTTTTCCTGTATTCCCATCCCATTATCCTCAATAATCAGGCAGGTATGATCTGTTGTCTTTTGCGCCAAAAAGGAAATGCAGGGTGAGCTGTCTCTTTTATATTTGACACTATTTAATACGATCTGATTGACAATAAAACCCAGCCATTTCTTATCGGTAAAAACATCCTCATCACAATTCACTTCTGCCCGGATTCCATTGCGGATCAACAGAAAGCGGTCCCGCTCTAAAACGTCGTACACCATCTCCTGCAAATGGCAGCTTTGAATCAGATAATCCTTATAGACCTGCTCCGACCTCGCATAATAAAGCACCATATCCACATAATTTTCAAGCTTTGCATTCTCCATGCTGATCTGCCGGAATCTCTCCGGGGCACCGGTCTCCTCTTTCCTTCCATTTTCACAGAGCAGACTGATCCCTGTAATTGGTGTTTTGATCTCATGTACCCAGCTTTCTATATACTCTTTATATTCCTGTTGTTCCGCCTCCAGCTTTCTTATTTTCTCAATGACGGATTTGTTGGATCTGCGGATCATATCCTGATAGATTCTGTCCTCCAGACGCCATGACGGCGGCATCAGTTCTCCCAGCAGATACCTCTGATCCATTTTATCCAAAATTTCTGCTGTCTTTTTGAAATATTTCCTGCGTTCCATATATTCCCGGCACATCCAAAACAGCAAAAGTAATGTCCAAAACAACAGTAATAGGATAACATTGCCCTTTTCATAACCGGTAAGCCTCAGAAAAATGCAGGTAACCGCCATACAACAGCCCACAAAGATCAGAAAAAGCGCCTTATCCTTCCAATAATCTCTCCATCTCATATGCGATACCCCATCCCTCGTTTCGTCTGTATAAAATTATCACGACCAAGCTCCCGAAGCTTTTCCCGTATCCGGGTCACATGAACACTGAGGGTATTATCATCAATAAAAATCTGATTCTCCCATAAATATTCGATCAGATCCTGTCTTGCAACATAGTTTCCGGCATGCATAAAAAGAAGGTGTAATATCTTCATTTCATTTTTTGTAAGCTCCATCTCCCTTCCTCCGCAGGAAATGGAACATTTTGAAATGTCAAGCTGCACATCCTTATAAATAAAGCTTATCTTTTCTGTATTTCTATGGGTTCTCTTTAATACTGCTGCAATCCTTGCCAGAAGGATCGGTGCCTGATACGGCTTGGTAATATAATCGTCACCCCCCCGAAGCATTCCGGTTAATTCGTCCATGGAATCCGTCCGGCTTGTCAAAAAGATTACCGGACAAGAGTTTTCCCTCTGCCTCAGCATGCTGCAGATATCAAATCCGGACATTCCCGGAAGATTCACATCCAGCAGGATCAGATCAGGTGACGCCTCTGTAATCTGATCCGGTATATTTTCAAAATTCTCCGGTGCCGTGACCTGATACATTGCATTTTCCAATAATATGGTCAATTCTCTGCGAATCGTTTTCTCATCCTCTGCCACAAAAATATGCATCCCGCAACCTCTTTTCTACTATTGTAGTATTTTTACTCTTCTTTTTCCTGAAAATCATTGTGCTAAACCCCATTATATGATAAGATATCACCGAAATCCAGTATTTACTCAATAAAGGAGATTATTATGGCTGACTTTGAACTGATCGCCCCATGTCATTTTGGAATGGAGGCGGTATTAAAACGCGAAATACAAAAACTTGGATACGATATTCTGAAAGTCGAGGACGGAAAGGTTACCTTCGCCGGAGACGAGGCTGCCATTGTCCGCGCCAATATTTTTCTGCGCACCACAGAACGTATCCTGATCAAGATCGGAAGCTTTAAGGCAACAACCTTTGACGAGCTTTTTGAAGGAACCAAAGCACTTCCCTGGGAGCAGTTTATTCCGGAAGATGGTAAATTCTGGGTAGCAAAGGCAACCTCTATCAAAAGTAAGCTTTTCAGCCCGTCAGATATCCAGTCTATTATGAAAAAGGCAATGGTAGACCGTCTGAAAAAGAAATATAACGTAAACTGGTTTCCGGAGGATGGTGCCAGCTTTCCTCTCCGGGTCACTATTATGAAGGATGTGGTGACGGTGGGATTGGACACCTCCGGAGACTCCCTGCACAAGCGGGGCTATCGTCAGGCCACAGTAAAAGCACCGATCACCGAAACCCTCGCTGCAGCCCTGATCATGCTGACTCCTTGGAAATGGGACCGTATTCTGGTAGATCCTTTCTGCGGAAGCGGTACTTTTCCGATCGAGGCTGCCATGATCGGAGCCAATATCGCTCCCGGTATGAATCGTTCCTTTTCTGCCGAGGACTGGATGCATCTGATTCCCAAAAAAGCATGGTATGACGCCGCAAACGAAGCAGAAGACCAGATCCGCCGGGACGTTGAAATGGACATTCAGGGCTATGACATTGATCCCGGAGCCATTAAGGCTGCCATGGAAAATGCAAGACTCGCCGAGGTTGATCATCTGATCCATTTTCAGCAAAGACCGGTATCGCAGCTCAGCCATCGTAAAAAATATGGCTTTGTCATTACAAATCCTCCTTACGGTAAACGTCTTGAGGAGGAGGAAGATATGCCGGCACTTTACCGTGAGATTGGGGAAGCATTCTCTCATCTGGACAGCTGGTCCTTCTATCTGATCACGGCATTTGATCAGGCAGAGCGTTATCTGGGACGCAAGGCTGATAAAAACCGTAAGATCTATAACGGTATGATGAAAACATATTTTTATCAGTATATGGGACCGAAGCCACCCCGCAGAAACAAAAATGGACATTCTGACCAATAACCCGAAGTAAAAGAAAAAATAAAACCATACGATCTAAATATAGAAAAATAAAAGCTGATCCGTTAACGGGATCAGCTTTTATTATACATCTGCCATACTATATAAAAAATCAATGATCTGGCGTATATTGGCTGTGGTATCTCTCTGATAGATCACTTCCTGTTCCAGCTCATGGGAAACATTATTCACCTGAAAAGCCGTTTCCAATACCTTGTCCAGAATCTTTTCAATCTCCTCAAAAGAGTCCTCTCGCTCTCTTGCATCACCATTTTTCATCAGAGAGGCATATTCCTTTGCCTTACTGGTCAATGTCACCAGAGAGTCAGTAATATTAATTGCATCAAAGGACATCTGTTCCATGGAACACATTGATGTTTCCATGCGTTCCACCACACTCTGTGTCGCATTTTCTGTTTCTTTCCATTCCATATTTTCCATTCTTCTCCTTATTTCACCGCCCTGCAGGGCAGCAACCGATATTTATATACAACCACGTTTGTCCGTGGTTACAAAATCTCCAACAGTTCATACACATTGGAAATTCCGATCAGCTTTAATCCTTTCAGATCCATCTGCTCCAGATCCAGTTGGCGTCTGTTCACCTCCGGCAGAATACATCTCTCAAAGCCCAGCTTTGCTGCCTCCTGCACTCTTGCCTCTGCCATGCTGACTGCACGGACTTCTCCTACCAGACCAATCTCACCAAAACAGATCGTCCTGCCGTCTATTACCTGATTGCGGTAGCTGGATAAAATAGCCAGCACGATTCCCATATCGACTGCCGGTTCATTGAGACGCATCCCACCCGCCACATTGATATAGGCATCCATATCATTCATCCGGACACCGAGACGCTTCTCCAACACAGCAAGCAACAGATTCACCCGGTTAAAATCAATCCCTGCCGCCGTCCTTTTGGGATAATTAAAATTCGTCTGGCATACCAGTCCCTGTACCTCTACAAGGATCGGTCTGGTACCCTCCATAGAGCATGCAACCACAGACCCCGGTGCATCCTCCGGCTTGCCCTGCAGCATAAACTCTGACGGATTGGCTACCTCCACCAGACCGGAGCCCCGCATTTCAAAAACACCAACCTCATTGGTGGAACCAAAACGGTTCTTAACCCCTCGCAGGAAACGGTACGAAGCTCCTCCGTCTCCCTCAAAATAAAGAACCGTGTCTACCATATGCTCCAGAACTCTCGGTCCCGCTACGACACCTTCCTTGGTGACATGTCCCACAATGAAAATAGAGACCGACATGCCCTTTGCCAGACGCAGCAGTGTGCTTGTCGTCTCGCGAACCTGTCCCACGCTGCCAGGAGCGGAACCAATCTCCTCCCGGTACATGGTCTGTATGGAATCAATGATCACAACGTCCGGTACCGCTCTGGTAATCGTTTCTGCTACAATATCCAGATCTGTCTCACTCATCACCAGTAGATCCGACTGAAATACTCCCAGCCGCTCTGCCCTCATTTTGATCTGCTTTTCAGACTCCTCTCCGGATACATAAAGAACCTTCCGCCCCTGCTGCACCAGCTTCTGGCACATCTGCAATAGCAGGGTGGATTTGCCGATACCGGGATCTCCTCCAACTAACACAAGAGAGCCTACAACAATACCGCCTCCCAGCACCCGGTCCAGCTCCTCAATCCCACTGATGATCCTCGTTTCCTCTGAAAACTGTACCTCTGATAATCTGGATGGTTCCCGGATCTCTTTTCGCGCCACAGCTTTTCCTGTGGAGGTGCGTACCACAGGCTCCTCCACAAAGCTGTCCCACGCTTTGCAGCCCGGACATTGTCCCTGCCATTTTGATGACTCATATCCACATTCCTTGCAAAAGAATGTAGTCTTACTTTTTGCCTTTGCCATAAATTATAACTTTTTCACCTTGATCTGTGATGTCTGTCCCGGATTCAGCTCTACGCTGACATTGAGCTTGCCACCCAGATTTGTTTTCATTCTGCCAACATCAATTCCATCTACAAATACCTTGTACTCTGTCTCCGGCTCCAGCTCCAGAGTAATGGAAGAATCCTCCCATCCTTCTACGTTGAACTCAATCTGATCCTCTGTACTCTTCATATTGGTTACCACAGTTCCTGGTACAGATTCGTAGACAAACATTCCGTTTCTCTCCAGCTTTGTAATCTCTTTAAAGGTCTTGATCTTGTACAGGTCTCCCTCGTACTCAAAATCTGACTTCTTCTGCTTGGTATCGAAATCAAAATTACCAAAGCTGAGTGTGCCGTCTGCCTCCTTACGGATCAATTCTGTAATCACTGCCATTTCATTATCCTCCCGTATTTTTGTGGTTTTATCGTATGTTTAGCATACCATAAACCATTTATTTTTTCTACTATTAAAGCTTTGAAAATGTGATCTTTTCCTCTTTACAATCTACCTTGATATGATCGCCTGCCGCAATGGTACCGTCTAACAGTTCATCCGCCAGCTTGTCCTCCAGTTGTGTCTGGATCGCACGGCGTACCGGACGTGCTCCATAATTTTTGTCAAAGCCGCTTTTGGCCAGATGTGCGATGGCCTCCTCCGTCACTTCCAGAGAAAGATTCATCTGTGCCACCGTCCGCTTATTTAAAGTCTTCAGCATGATCTTCACGATCTGCCGGATATTTTCCTGTGTCAGTGTATGGAACACCAGGATCTCATCAATACGATTGATAAACTCCGGCTTGAAGATCTTCTTGACCTCCTCCATCACACCATCCTTCATCTTATGGTAATCTGCTTCCGCATCCTCCTGCACTCCAAATCCCAGATGCTTTGGCTCAATGATCCTCTGTGCTCCCGCGTTGGATGTCATAATGATGATGGTATTTTTGAAGCTGACTTTACGCCCCTGTGCATCTGTAACGTGACCATCCTCCAGAATCTGCAGAAGAATATTAAACACATCGGTATGTGCCTTTTCAATCTCGTCAAACAGGATCACAGAATACGGATGACGGCGTACCTTTTCGCTTAACTGTCCTCCATCCTCATATCCTACATATCCCGGCGGTGACCCGATCATTTTGGACACACTGTGCTTCTCCATATATTCGGACATATCAACGCGGATAATGTCGTCCTCCTTGCCAAACACAGCTTCTGCCAGTGCCTTGGAAAGCTCCGTCTTTCCCACACCGGTCGGTCCTAGGAATAAAAACGAACCGATTGGACGTTTCGGATCCTTCAGACCCACACGTCCCCGCCGGACTGCTTTGGAGATTGCCGTCACTGCCTCCTCCTGCCCAACCACTCTCTCATGAAGAATTTCTTCCAGATGTCTCAGCCGTTCCATTTCTTCTTCCTGCAGTTTTTGCACCGGAATCTTCGTCCAGTCTGCGATCACTGCTGCAATCTCATTTTCTGTAACCTGAAGCTCTCTGGCATCCCTATGCTTTTCCTGATCCTTACGCAGCTTTGCAATCTTCTTTTCTAATGTTTCCTGCTCTTTCCTGATCTCTCCTGCATGGGCATAATCCTTATCCCGGATCGCCTGCTCCTTGTTCTTCTCAAGCTGCACCTGTTCCTCTTCCAGACTGCGAAGCTCCGGTGAGATCATATACCTCTTCAGTCCCGCTCTGGCACACGCCTCATCAATAGCATCTATCGCCTTATCCGGCAGAAAACGGTCATTGACATATCTTGCAGTCAGTCTCACCGCTCCTGTAACAGCTCCCTGTGTCAGTTTCACATGATGATGCTCCTCATATCTTGGTGCCAGTCCGCGCAGGATCTCTATGGCCTCTTCCTCGGCAGGCTCCTCCACAACAACCGGCTGGAAACGACGCTCCAGTGCTGCATCCTTCTCAATGTATTTGCGGTACTCTTCTCTGGTCGTTGCTCCGATCAGCTGGATCTCACCTCTAGCCAGAGACGGCTTTAAAATGTTGGCCGCATCAATGGCTCCCTCGGCTCCACCCGCTCCAATGATCGTATGGATCTCGTCAATAAACAGGAGAATATTGCCACTCTGCATCACTTCCTTCAGAGATCTTTTGATCCTCTCCTCAAACTCACCACGATACTTGGAACCGGCAACCATCCCGGACAGATCCAGTGTAAGAACCCGCTTTCCTGCCAATATCTCGGGAATATCGCCCGATACGATCTTCCGTGCAAGACCTTCTACCACTGCTGTCTTACCGACACCCGGCTCTCCGATCAGACATGGGTTGTTTTTGGTACGCCGGCTGAGAATCTGGATGATCCGCTCAATCTCTCTTTCTCTACCGATGACCGGATCCAGCTTTGCTTCCTTTGCCAATGCTGTAAGATCCCTGCTGTACTGATCCAGAACAGGCGTTGCAGATTTATTTCTTTTGTTTTTCTGCTTCATATATTCGTTTTTGGCAGTATTCATATCCTGTCCGGACGCTGTCAGTGCATCTACATAAAGCTTCTGTACATTGATACCTTTGGTATTGAGGAGACGCACAGCAATGCAGTCTGTCTCCTTCAATAGTGCGATCAGAAGGTGCTCGGTTCCTGCTTCTGATATTTTTAATTTATCAGCTTCCTCTCTGGCCATAGAAATGACCTTTTGTGCTCTCGGGGTAAAACGCCCCTCATCAGCCACTAATACGCCGGAATCTGTCGATATGGTCTCGTCGATCAGATCCAGTATCTTTTGTTCCTCGACTCCGTTTGCCCGGAGTACCTCTGATGCTACACCGGAGTTTCGTATGAGGGCAACCAGCAAATGCTCAGTTCCCACATAATTGTGCCCCAGCTCCTTTGCTGCCTTCCCGGCATCATTCAGCACTTTCTGTGCTTTTTTGGTAAAACGGTTCTGCATCCTCTCAAATCCTCCTGTCACTCTGCTCTTTTCTCAACCAGCGGCGTTTTTCCTCCAGCCGCTTCTCTATCTCTTCCAGAGTCTGTTCCTGCTCCTCCGGAGCATCCTCATTCTCTGTGCTGTCATATTCTGTCTCTTCTTTATTCTCTGATATCCCATTGTCTTCGGAAGAACGTAACGCTCCCACGATCAGTCCGGTCACAATAACAAATCCTGTCATTGCGAGAATAAGGATCACCATATAAACTCCACCGGTATGCCCCGTAGATGTACCGGCTGCATCGCTGCTCCCCGGCAGCTCTGTGGAAAACTCCGCTGCACCGGTCTCCTTTCCATCTCCATAAAATGTATCCTGCCTATCGGTCTCATCCGCCGTTCTTCCAGATGCTTCCGGTGTCACGGTGAGCCGTTCTGTCTCCATCGGGCCGGCGGTCACGGAGATTCCGGCTGTTTCTCCTTCCGGTCTGTCTCCGCCCTGCTGCAGATTCTGCTGCTTTTGCTGCTTTTCTAATCTCCTATTATACTGCTTCCGTGAGAGAACTTCTACCTCCAGAGAAGCAGAGCCCACGGACATTTTGATATCCTCATCCGCCTTCGTGATCTGACGGTATCGTTTCAATGCCACAGAGCTTATCCCTGCTTTTCTTGCACGAAACTGCAAAGAATATTTTATCTTCGTAGTACCTTCTTTCCTGTCCAGATCCTTAATATGAATCTCATCATCATTTCCACTGGCAACGCTGCCGCCGGTAATATACTGCATTACATTCTGGTTGTAGGAAAAATACCCCTCAAAGCCATTCATGTCCTCATCGGATCTCACCGTGATCACCACATAAAAGGTGTCCCCTTTGACAATATCCTCCCGGGACTGTTGTATGGTGATCTGTGCAACCGCAGCCTGTGCATGGGAGTCTGCACAGATGCAGCCGGCAAATAACAGAAATAATATGATACACCCTGTTCTGAATCTGCCCCTCATCGCTGCACTCCTTGTCATTTTTCCTGATCTGTGATTACTTCCTGCGGTTTACTTTTATCTTGTATTTCCTCACATCTCCACTTTGTGCCTTCACCTTTACCACGTAAGTCTTCGTCTTCTTTTGGGTAAGCTTTTTTTTGCCGTTTCCTGACACCTTTGCCGTTGTGCTGACCGGTCTGGCATCGATCCGGATAGTGCTGACCTTTTTGTTGACCTTAAGGCTGTACACCTCATGACCGTCGTCTCCGGATTTAAATGGAGACTGAAAGGCATACCCCTTCACCGACAGTGTCTTGAGATAATTGTTGGTACTGACAGTGGAAACACTTTGCTGTGCTTCCCCGGCAGGAACCGGACAGATCTCGGACGGCATACCGGAATATACCGGAATGGAGAATACCAGACGCATATCCGACTTATCAGTTCCATATGCGTCTGCTGTCTTCTGTGATTCACTCCAAGGTGCCTCAATGTTCGCCATATACTGATGATTATATGTGTTATTGGCTGTTACATTAAACTTCTGCAGATACAATGTATTCTGTCCAACATTAATATAATTGCTGCCAAGATACTGTGCACCACCAACGATCGCCTTGTACTGATTGGTCCACGGCCGCATATATGTGGTGTCCTTATTGGCCCAGGCAAGACCATTGGCAACTGCCCCTCCTGCCTTCGTACTGTTGTTGGCTCCAATGTTGTAGAAATTGTAAATTCCTTCATATCCCGCAACAGTTCCGGATACCGAAGAGCTCATACCGGTCGGACCTGTCACAACCTCCTGCTTCACGCGGGAAGCCAGATGATAAGGACTGACACCTGAAAGAGATGCTGCATCCATAAATGTTTTGGAATATGTAGTTGATGATTCCTTGCCTGTATCATCGGTATAAACGTAAGACGCACGGTACATCGGTGTATTTTTCAATACATTCTCCACACCGCTCTCGTCCTGAATACCCTTCTGATATTCCAGACTTTCAAACTGAAATACGCCACTGTCATTCAGGAAATTTCTAGGATCCATATAATATCTCACGGCCTTTTCCGATGCTGTTACCCAGCTTGAACCGTCAAATGGTATATATGTACCGGTGGAAGCATTATACGCTCCCTCCTCCTGGGATTTCCAGTCACTGGATTTGCTGTTGCTGATAAGATTCAATCCCACCTTACTCTCATTATCCACCGCCGTTGCCCAGTCAATTCCGGTCTGGTATGCCTTGAAACTCCATTTTGGATATTTCTTATGGAGACTCTGCAGCAGTGTTATATAACTGCTTGGGAATCCTTCCCTGACCATTGCCTGTTTAAATTCCTTATCGGTCAGACCGGACATGTCTGTTGCCTGACTGCTGTTGTCTGCTGCTGATGAATCCTGAACAGGCGCTGCTGTCTCCTCCGGCTCCTTTGTCTTAACCGGTGCCGGTGTGGTCTTTTCCAGGAACAGATTTTCCTGCTCCCCATTTACAACATCCTCCACCTGAATCGTCCGGAAACGAACAAGATTGGCGGTCACATATCCACGATATGCCTTTTTGTTGTATGTAACATCCACCTGGATATATTTGACTCCGGATACGATCGCCTCAGAAAGCATCAAAACCTCTGTCCCGTTTTTGAGAATGACCGTATTGCCATCTGCCTTCACGGTCTGGGTCGTCCCTGCCTTCGTCTTTAAAGTAACCTGCCGGGAGGTCGTAATGATGCCAGGCATTGCTGACGGATAATCCGCTCTTATATTGTCAGCCGGTACATAACCTGCCTGCTGCTCTCCATTGTACGAAAAGGACACCTTATAGTACTTCACTCCGTACATAACAGACTCAGACAGAATGCGTACTTTTTTGTTTTTGGACAGACGTACTGCCGCCCCATCGATCCGCATGAGACTTCCGCTTTTGACCGCTCTGCTTCTCACCAGAACTGCCGAAGGATATGCCTTTCCATACACCTCAGAATCCATGTCACCGCTCATAACTGCCAGATTCTTCATTGGCACATAGCCGGTAAATTTTTTGGAATTTTTCTTCAGACGGATCTTGTACCACTTCTTGTTCTGTGCAAGGATCGTCACCTGTTCTTCGTTTTTCAGGCTTACCTTTGTGCTGCCGTTTTTGACACATTCGAAGCTGGTTCCCGGTCCTTTCCGGACATCCAGACGCTTCCCGGTGCGCACCATTCCCACCGCAGTGGCATAAGTAACGTCGCCTCTTTGCTGCACCTTGCAGAACACAACAACTCCCAGTAAAAATACGCCGGCAATGATCAGCCCTTTATACCTTCTGTCCATTTTCTCCCTCATTTCTTATTTCAGCATCTGCTTTAAATCCTCTGTATCAAATAAATAGTGGGAACCACAGAAATCACAGTTTACCTCTACCGGTTCTCCTGCATCGACCATCTCCTGAAGATCCTTTCTGCCGATACTTGCAATGGCACGGGATACACGTTCTCTGGAGCAGTTGCAGTGATACTGTGTCGGTATCGTATCCAGAAAATCAATGTCCATTCCTTCCATCAGATATCGGATGATATCCTCCGGTGTCATTCCCTGCTCCAAAAGCTTTGTTACCGAATCCACCTCTCCGAGACGCTTTTCCAGACGATCGATCACTGTATCATCTGCATTTGGCATAACCTGAATGATAAATCCACCTGCCTGTTTTACATGATTGTCCTTCTCCATCAGAACGCCCAGCCCCACAGACGAAGGCACCTGCTCACTTGCCGCATAATAATATGTGAGATCCTCCGCAATCTCTCCGGATACCAGATGTGTCTGGCCATTGTACGGCTCTTTCAGCCCGATATCACGGATCACATTCAGAAATCCCGGTCCAACTGCCCCGGAAACATCCAGCTTCCCCTTGCTGTTCGGTGGAAGCATAACCTGTGGATTCTTAACATAGCCTTTGACATTTGCCGCAGAATCCGCCGTTACCGTAATGCCGCCAATAGGACCGCCGCACTCGATCTGGAGTGTCAGCACATCCGTATCTCCCTTCATCATACAGCCCATCATACTTCCTGCTGTCAGAAGTCTCCCCAGTGCTGCCGATGCCACAGGACTCAGATCATGGATCTCACGGGCCTTTTCCACAAGGCCTCCTGTGGTACATGCAAACACGCGAAGCTGCTGCCCTGCTGCAGTTGCCCTTACAATATAATCTTTATTCTCTGCCATTGTTCCTCTCTCCTGTCACTCTCTGCAAAATGCAGAAATATTATTATGTCTTATAAATAACTCCGGGTTTCCCGGGTTATTTATTTTTTGCTACAAAATATATCCGTTCACTATCCGAAGCTGCAGGCTGCCTTGTAAATGCCTCATAGACTGCACAACAATCCATCCCGCTTTCTTTGATCCACTGCTGCACCTGCTCTGGATCATATGCCTTCTGATAATGCAACTCATCGCATCTGGAAAACAGATCTCTTTCCTCGTCCTCCAGTTGATATACTGTCAGAAGATACTCATTGATCCCGGTATCCTCGTGGTATTCATTTTCCCACAGGAAGCTGGCATCGTCGCGGTTCTCAGCGATCATACGGTTTCCCAGCACATCCTGATAAAAATGACTGGTTTTCATGTCAAATACAAAAACACCACCGGCTTTCAGAAAATGCTTTACTCTCGCAAACACCTTCTGCAGGTCCTGTGGTTTCAATAAGTAATTCATCCCGTCACATACGCAGTAAACCGCATCCACCGGATATGGCAGATCCAGTTCTCTCATGTCCTGCTGTACCAGCAGTACATCCGGGATATTCTTGTCTCCGGCCACCATAAGCATATCCTCAGAACAATCCAGTCCAATGATACTGTCATAGCCCTTTGATATCATACGCTCTGTCATGGTTCCCGTACCACATCCCAGCTCCAGCAGTGTGCCACCGGTAATTCCATATTCCTGAAAAAGTCCATAAAGATACTCTGCCCACATGTCATACGGAATGTTATCCATAAAAAGATCGTAACAATAAGCAAATTCGTTATAGGCATTTTCGTTGTATGACTTTTCACTCATGTTCTTCGTCTCCACTCACTGTTGCTGTTACACCTGAAATTCCAGATAGTTAATTTGATTTTAGCATACCAGAGCGGATCCCGCAACCTACAATTCATCCAAAGTCTTATAATAATGAGGCAGAAATTCCCGGCAGAATATATCTGCTTCCTGACACTCCAATGCCCCCACCGCTTTCTGCAGCGTCTCCTTCGCCTTCAGGAACTCCTGATTGCCTGCTTTCTGCTCCTCAATACATTTGATCAGGGCAGAAAGCTTATCGGCAGCCTTTACCAGCCGCCGCTCCTCCTCATTCATCTCCGTTTCCAGAAGATACGGTTCATAGGCATCCCGCAGATCCTCTGGCAGCCGCTGCAGGAGCCGTCTGGCTGCCCCAGCCTCAATCTCCTTATATGCCTCCTGTATCTTGTCATTTTTGTACTTGATCGGGGTCGGCATATCTCCCGTAATGATCTCTGTGCAGTCGTGATACAGACCGATCATCGCAATCTTTTCTGCCGGGTAGTGTCTGCCCAGACGTTTATTGCCAATGATCGCCAGTGCATGGGCGATCATCGCCACCTCCATGGAATGCTCACTGATATTCTCCTCGTACGAGTTACGCATTAAAGCCCAGCGGTTGATAAATTTCATCCTTGCCATCATAGCAAAAAACGTATTTTCTGATTCCATCCGTATCCTCCTTCACGATCCAGCCGGATCATGCATTATAAGCCGTCTTGCTATACTTCCGTTATTTCTTCCGATCCTTATCGATCATCTTCTGAATGTAATATCCCGTATAGGACTGCGGCATCTCTGCCACTTCCTCCGGTGTCCCCTGGGCGATCACGGTGCCTCCCCGGTCTCCGCCCTCCGGACCGATATCAATAATATAATCCGCCGTCTTGATCACATCCAGATTATGCTCAATGACAATGACAGTATTGCCACCCTCTGCCAGCCGGTGAAGGATATCGATCAGCTTGTGGACATCTGCAAAATGAAGACCGGTCGTCGGCTCGTCCAGCACATATACTGTCTTGCCGGTACTTCTGCGGCTCAGCTCCGTAGCGAGTTTGATACGCTGCGCCTCACCTCCGGACAGCGTCGTAGACGGCTGTCCCAGCTTCACATAGGAAAGTCCTACATCATATAATGTCTTGATCTTGCGGTAGATGGACGGGATCGGCTCAAAAAATCCCATTGCCTCCTCCACGGTCATATCAAGCACCTCGAATATACTTTTCCCCTTATACTTTACGTCCAATGTCTCCCGGTTATATCTCTTGCCATCACAGACCTCACACGGCACATAGATATCCGGCAGGAAATTCATCTCGATCTTTATGATACCGTCTCCCTGACATGCCTCACAACGTCCGCCCTTGACGTTGAAGCTGAAACGACCTTTCTTGTAGCCTCTCGCCTTTGCCTCCTGCGTGGATGCGAAGAGATCACGGATCATATCAAATACTCCGGTATACGTAGCAGGATTGGATCTCGGTGTCCTGCCGATCGGTGACTGGTCAATATTGATCACCTTATCAAGCTGCTCCAGCCCCTCGATGCAGTCGTGCTTGCCCGGAATAAAACGGGCACGGTTCAGCCTTCTTGCAAGCTCCTTATACAGTATCTCATTGACCAGGGAACTCTTTCCGGAACCGGATACACCTGTTACACATGTCATAACACCCAACGGGAACGAAACATCAATGTTTTTGAGGTTGTTTTCTCTGGCTCCCCGGACAGTGATCCAGCCCGTCGGTTCCCGCCGCTCTGACGGTACCGGAATCCGGATCCTGCCGCTTAAATACGCTCCGGTCACAGAATCCTTGCACTTCATGATGTCCTTGACGCTGCCGGCAGCAACCACCTCACCACCGTGTGTTCCTGCTCCCGGACCAATATCCACAATATAGTCCGCTGCATACATGGTATCCTCATCATGCTCCACCACGATCAGTGTATTGCCCAGATCCTTAAGCTTTTTCAAAGTCTGGATCAGCTTGTCATTGTCCCTCTGGTGAAGACCGATACTCGGCTCATCCAATATATACGCTACACCAACCAGACCGGAACCGATCTGTGTCGCAAGACGGATACGCTGTGCCTCTCCACCGGACAGGGATCCTGTAGCTCTCGCCAGCGTCAGATACTCCAGTCCCACATCCAGCAGAAACTGCAGACGCGCCCTGATCTCCCGCAGTACCAGCTTTCCAATGGCAAGCTGGTGTGGTGTCAGCTTTAGTCCCTGCATAAATTCCATCAGCTTACTGATGGAAAGCTCTGTCACCTCAGCGATATTTTTGTCCCCGACCGTCACTGCCAGAGCCTCCGGCTTCAGACGTTTGCCGCCACACCCTGCACATGGTGTGATCCGCATAAAGCTCTCATATTCCTTCTTCATGCGTTCGGAGCCGCATTCTCTGTAACGTCTCTGGACATTTTTGATGACCCCCTCAAAAGCCACATCATATACCCCGACACCTCTCTGCCCCCGGTACTTCACCTTGACCACTCTGCCATCGGTGCCGTGCATCAGCATATGACGGATGTCCTCCGTAAGCTCCTCGTATGGGGTGTTGATATCAAAACCATAGGAATCTGCCAGAGCATCCAGAATACATCTGCAGTAACTGCTGGTATCCTTTGCGGACTGCCAGCCATTCACTACCAGAGCACCATCTGCCAGACTCAGGGACGGATCCGGGATCATCAGTGCCTCATCAAACTCCATCTTGACGCCGATACCGTGACAGACCGGACAGGCACCAAAGGGATTATTGAAGGAAAATGTTCTCGGCTCCAGCTCGTCAATGCTGATCCCACAGTCCGGACAGGAAAAGCTCTGGCTGAAGCTCAACTGCTCCCCTCCCGGAATGTCAACGATCATCAGACCATCGGACAGCTTGAGTACATTCTCGATAGAATCTACAAGACGCTTCTGGATCCCCTCTCTCACTACAAGACGATCCACCATCACCTCTATATTGTGCTTTTTGTTTTTCTCAAGGGAGATCTCCTCCGATAATTCGTATAAGTGGCCATCCACAACGACACGTACATAACCGCTCTTGCGGGCAGATTCAAACACCTTGACATGCTGGCCCTTCCGCCCCCGCACAACAGGTGCAAGAAGCTGGATCCTGGTACCCTCCGGCAGCTCCATGATCTCGTCTGCCATCTGATCCACGGTCTGTGCATAAATCTCCTTGCCACACTTCGGGCAGTGTGGTATACCGATCCGTGCATACAACAAACGATAATAATCGTAAATCTCTGTCACCGTACCCACGGTAGATCTGGGATTGCGGTTCGTAGACTTCTGGTCAATGGAGATCGCCGGCGGCAGTCCCTCAATGGAATCCACATTTGGCTTCTCCATCTGCCCCAGAAACTGGCGTGCATAAGAGGACAGCGACTCCATATAACGACGCTGTCCCTCTGCATAGATCGTATCAAACGCCAGAGAGGACTTTCCGGAACCACTGAGTCCTGTAAACACAACAAACTCGTCTCTGGGTACATCCAGATCGATCTCCTTAAGATTATGCTCTGCCGCCTTACGGATCCTGATATATTTCTTTAACTCTTCATGCTTTGCCATAATAAACCATGCCTTTCTGCCGGATGCCCCATGCATCCGGATACAAGTCATAAACATTTCCATTTGTTTCTGATTACGATATCATAGCATGTTTTATTTCGTTTTTCAAGTACATATGTTCGAATACGGTGAATCCCCCCGGTCCGTAACGATCCGGTAACCGATGGATTCCATTCGACGGTTCAGGCAGCCACGACATTCTGCCGCCTCCTCCCCGGTACAGATCTTGTGGTCATACAAGGCATACTTCTTTCTCACTGCCACCGGGGACAGATTCGGCATCACGACATTGGCTCCCGCCTGTATCCCCATTTCACGCCCCAGAGGATGAATGGTTCCCAGTGCTGTGGTTGCCGGAAGCAGCACTCTTTTCTCCTGAAGCCGCAGCAAGCTCAGCAAAAAAAGTGTCAGTTCCAGACTTCCCTGTGCCTTCCCGGCAAAGGGTGTCCCTGCTGCCGGCACAAATGGACCAATTCCTACCATATGAGGCTTGAGCTCATGAATAAATTTCATATCCTGTGCAAGCTGCTCCAGTCCCTGCCCCGGAGAACCCACCATAAAACCACAGCCCACCTGATAACCGATCTCTTTCAGGGCATAAAGACATTCCTTCCGGTGAACCGGAGACATTTCAGCCGGATGCATCGTGCGGTAATGGGCATCATCTGCCGTCTCGTGACGCAGAAGATAGCGGTCAGCCCCCGCCTCATACCACCTGCGGTACGTTTCCCTGCTCCTCTCGCCTACCGATAATGTGATGGCACATGCCGGATATTTCTCCTTGATCTCACGGATCAGCTCCTCATACCATTCGTCCCGGTAGAAGCCATCCTCTCCGGCCTGCAGCACAAAAGTGCGAAAGCCCAGCTCCCAGCCCTCATCACAGCATGCGAGAATATCCTCCTTCGGCAACCGGTAACGGTCTGCCTCCGGATTGCTGCGGCGGATTCCACAATAATAGCAGTCATTTTTGCAGTAATTACTAAACTCGATCAGACCACGGACATAGATATCCGTTCCGAAAACCGCCTGTGCCACAGTTCTTGCCTTCTGTGCCGCATAATTTCGCAACTCCTCATCCCCATACGCAGAAAGGAGCGTGATCCACTCCTCACGCTCCAGGCATTCCTCTTTCTCCAGCTTATCAATCAAACCAAACATATTGGATAACCTCCGTTGTCCCTTTACTTTGCTGCCAGCTCCAACATCTTCTCCAATGGCTTGCAGGATTTTTCTGCAATCTCCGGATCCACGATCATTTCCGGCTGCAGTGTTTCCAAAGCGTTTTTCACCTTTTCCAATGTAATCTTTTTCATGTTTGGACAAAACTGACGATGTCCTACGGAATAGAACTTCTTGTCCGGATTCTTCTGTGCCAGCTCATAAAAGACACCCATCTCCGTACAGATGATAAACTCCTTCGCATCACTCTCTGTCGCATAGTCGATGATCTGCGAGGTACTTCCAATGAAGTCCGAAAGCTCCAGCACATCTCCGGTACATTCCGGATGGGTCAGTACCTTAGCCTCCGGATGTGCCTCCTTTGCCTTTAACAGCTCATCGGCATGAATGCTTTTATGTACATGGCAGAATCCGTTATTGAAAATAAAATGCTTCTCCGGAAGCTGCTTTGCCACATAACGTCCCAGATTTTCATCCGGAATGAAATAGATATTTTTTTCTTTGAGATTGCGTACCACCTTGATGGCATTGGAAGATGTCACGCAGACATCGGAATGTGCTTTCAGCCCGGAGGTGGAATTTACATAGCAGACAACCGCCACATCATCCCACTCTTTACGCACTTCCTCAATCCTTGCCACCTCAGCCATATGTGCCATGGGGCAGTCCGCAAATTCATCCGCCATAATTACCTTTTTGCCGGGATTGAGTACCTTGGCACTCTCTCCCATGAAAGACACGCCGCAGAATATAATTGTCTGCTCCTTCAATTCAATGGCAAGCTTACTCAGGAAATAAGAATCTCCCACATAATCCGCAATTGCCTGCACCTCACCGTCTACATAATAATGAGCAAGAATCACCGCATCCCGCTTTTCCTTTAACTCCAGTATCTCTTTTTTTAACTGTTCTACATTTGTCTCCTGCATTTTCTCCTCTTTTCCGACGAAATCTATATTTTTCGTCTCCGGTCCTGCTTCTGCCGCAGGCCTCTCTATCAACATATGCCCTGTATAAATTTATATTTCAATCGTTATTGATTTCCCTAAATTGCATGAAGATTTTTCAGTGAAATATCCATGATCGGAGCGGAATGGGTCAGTGCACCGCTGGACACATAGTCCACACCTACGTCGATCATATTCTGGATATTCTCTCTGGTGACATTACCGGAGCACTCTGTCAGTGCCCGTCCATCGATCAGCTTCACTGCCTCTTTCATTTTATCCGGCGTCATATTATCCAGCATGATAATATCAGCACCTGCCTCTACTGCTTCCTTTACCTGATCTAACGTCTCCACCTCAACCTCGATCTTATGTACAAAAGATGCGTATGCCTTCGCCATCTGAACAGCCTTTGTGATGCTTCCTGCCGCACCAATATGGTTGTCTTTGAGCATCACACCGTCCGACAGGTTATAACGATGGTTGCTGCCACCGCCCACCTTTACGGCATACTTTTCAAACAGACGCATATTCGGTGTCGTCTTTCTGGTATCCAGAAGAGTCGTACTGCTGCCCTCCAGAAGCACTGCGATCTCATGAGTATACGTAGCAATCCCACTCATTCTCTGAAGATAATTTAACGCTGTTCTCTCTCCCGACAAAAGCGTGCGGATATCTCCCGTGATCACTGCCATGAGATCTCCCGCATGAACAAAGTCTCCCTCCTTCACCTTCATATCAAAAGCAACCGTATCGTCCAGAAGCTCAAATACTCTCTGAAAAACCCACAGACCACAGATCACTCCGTCCTGCTTGCAGATCAGATCCACCTGTCCCTTCTGGTACTCCGGCATCACACAATTGGTGGAAATATCCTCACTTGTAATATCCTCCTCCAATGCCAGACGAATATAACGATCCGCATTCATCTTCATAAATGTTGTATCACTCATGTCTCTTTTTCTCCTTTTCTATTTCATCTAATACTAACTGTTTATAATCTGCCTTTAACTTCTCCAGATCCTCGTAAGCTGACAGATCTGCCATTCCGGCAATATCCGTTGGCTCCGGCAGCTTTTTCTCTGTAATCTCCTTTGCACAGCGATCCGCAAACACCATGGACTCCAGAAGGGAATTGCTTGCCAGACGGTTTGCACCATGAACTCCGTTACAGGAGGTCTCACCCACCGCATAAAGACGTTCCATGGAAGTCATGCTGGACAGATTCACTTTAATACCACCCATAAAATAATGCTGTGCGGGAACAACCGGTACCGGCTCCTTTGTCACATCATAACCTTCCTCCAGACAGCGCTGACAGATATTTGGAAAATGACTGCGGATCTCCTCCTCCGGAATCCGTTCCAAAGAAAGCCGCACATACGGCATATCATCCTCTGCCATCTGCTTGTGGATCGCCGCCGTCACCACATCTCTCGGCAAAAGCTCATCCACAAAACGCTCTCCCTTTTTATTGAGGAGGATAGCTCCCTCTCCCCGGACTGACTCGGAAATCAGAAAACGCCGTCCCGGCTTCTCCGAATAAAGCGTTGTCGGATGGATCTGTATATAGTCTATATGCTCCATTTCAATTCCATGACGAAGTGCAACTGCCAGGGCATCTCCGGTAATATGACGAAAATTGGTAGAATGCTTGTAAAGACCACCCAGGCCGCCGCAGGCAAATACCGTATATCCTGCCTGTACTGTTCCCAGATTCCCGTCTGCCTCCCGGATCACCAGCCCCTCGCAGCCATCCTCACCACAGATAATGTCTAACATCATGGTATGATCCAGAATAGTAATATTGGCTCTCTCCTGTGCTCTTGCCAGAAGCTTGCTGGTGATCTCCTTTCCGGTAATATCCTCATGAAAAAGAATCCTCGGTCTGGAGTGGCCGCCTTCCCTGGTAAACGCCAGTTTATCCCCATCTCTTTCAAAATCCACACCATAACCGATCAGATCCTGTGCGATCTGATTGGAGGAACGGATCATGACATCCACAGATGCTTTATTATTTTCATAATGTCCTGCTTTCATCGTATCTTCGAAATAATTATCATAGTCTTCCTCTCCCCGCAGCATACACATTCCACCCTGTGCCAGGAAAGAATCACTCTGATCCACCTCGTCCTTTGTGATCATCAGTACCTTATATTGTGCCGGAAGCTTCAGAGCACAAAAAAGTCCTGCTGCCCCTGTACCCACGATCACAACATCTGTCTGTCTGTTCATAATTATCTCCATTTCTGATTCTGATCTTATTTTATATTATAATGTCAAGGTCAAAAACTATCCCCCCAACTTTTACCGAAAAACTACCATAGAATGAAGTCCTGCATGAAAATTCAGGCTCTTTACCAATACACGGATCTCAGCCATACCGGTATCCTTCTCCTTCATCTCCACATCCAGAGACTCCGGCCATTCACAGGAAGCCTCCGCCCGCAGTTCTCCATTCACGTAAACACTGCACTGCCCCCAGACGCTTTCAAAATGAAGCACCGGCAGTCTGCCATTGATCTTGTCCGGTATGTGGGTGCGTATCCGGTATATTCCGTACTTTCCTTCCTGATTTTCAAAAACAGACGGCGTTCCTGACTTCTCATCCACCTGCACATCCATCCAGGTATTCATGTCAAATTCATCTACATGCATATTGACATCCGGCTTCTCCTCATACAGCTGTGAGGTGATCTTCCAGCCGGTCAGATACTGCTGACGGATGCTCTCCACAAAAGGCTCTGTCTTCCTTGAGGAAAGAGGGATCATCAGACTGCCAAACTCCACCTCCGGAGCCACTGCTGAGATCACCATCTGACTGGCTCCCTCCTCTGCCCGGACAATCGCCTGACACCTTCCATGAAACAGGCTTCTATGTCCTGAGCCAAAATCCTCATGACAGGTCGGATCCCCATTACAGGTTCCCAGGAGCACGCCGCCCTCCACGTTCAGGTCAATTGCAAAGGACGCATCCGGCACTCCCCGTCCTTTTTCATCCACGGCATAAATATTCACCGGCATAGCATCCCTGCCATCATTATACATTCCACGGTGCCATGGAACAATCTTTAATCTGACCGGATCTCCCGTGGTAATCTTCACGTCGTGGGCCGCCTTGACGCCGTCCCGGTATCCGATCAGTTCAATATATCCCGGCTGATACGGAACCTGCCATTCTGCCTGCTCATATAGATCGATCTTCTTCCTTCCGTAAGACTTCCTGTTGACGATCAGTTCTGCCTCCTCACAGTTCGTATGAGACATTACGCGGATCATCTGTCCTTCCTTTCCACGATGATTCCAATGCGGCAGCACATGACATACCGGTTTTTTAGAAAAGACCGCCTTTGCCATATAAAAGGCATCCTTTGCATAACCGCAGGTGTCCATCATTCCAAAATAAGAGGAAACGGACGGCCAGGTATATGGTGTCGGTTCTCCAAGATAATCAAAGCCCGTCCACATAAAAGCTCCCGCCATGAAATCCCGTGCCATAATATCCTTCCAGGTCTGGCGGACCGTTCTGCCCCAATCTGCCGCATGCTCATCATAGCTGCTGATCATGTGAGTCTCCTCATCATCCTCGTAACAGCTTCTCACCGAGAAAGAGGACGTAGACTCGCTGGCAAATACCGGCATATCCGGATGCTTCTTATGAAAACTGTCATACTGCTCTGTCTGATAGTTAATGCCACACACATCCAGGGAATCCACAGCACTCTCCTCCTGGTCAATGCCTCCATGCATCGCTCCTGTTACCAGTCTCGTATCATCCAGTGCCCGGATCTCCTCCCGCATGGTATGTGCCATCCGTTTTCCTTCCCCGGTTCCCTGCAGCGGTTCTTCATTAAAGATCGAATACATGATCACAGATGGGTGATTCCGGTCACGGAGCACCATGGTCCGAAGCTGTTCCAGTCCTTCCTCTGAGGTTTCAAAATTACGATTCTCATCAATCACAAGCATCCCCATTTTATCACATGCGTCAAGAAGCTCCTTGTGAGGCAGACCATGGGCACAGCGGTAAGCATTCGACCCCATCGCCTTTAACCGTTCGATCCGATACTCATGTAACGCATCCGGGACAGCTACTCCTATGCCTCCAAAATCCTGATGGTTGCAGGTTCCAAACAACTTTACCGGTCTGCCGTTCAGGATAAATCCCTTTTCCGGATCCATTGCAATCGTACGAAAACCACAAGTCGTACGGTCTGAATCCACCAGTTCATCCTCCACAAACACCTTCGTGATCACTTCGTAGGTGTTCGGTTCCTCAATGTCCCATACCTTGGGATCCTCTATGGTAAACTCTGTCTCCACCTGGGATTCCTCCCCGGCTTCGCAGATCACGCCTTCATTATTAATATTGACCTCCAGCTCCTGATCCGGATCCACCAGCGTCGTCGAGATCCTTACCTCCGTATCCTTGTCCGTCTGATTACATATATTGGTAAACAGATTGACTTTCCACGTATTTTCTGAAGTCTCCTCCATCCGTACAAAAAGTCCGTACTGCGGAATATGGATCGGATTCTTGATATTCAGCCAGACATGCCGGTAGATCCCAGCCCCCTCATACCACCATCCCTCCCAGACATCTGCATCTACAAATACTGCCAGCACATTCGGTCTGGAGCCAAAATGTGCCCGGTCTGAAATGTCAATCTGAAACGGTGTGTAAGCCGAGAAATTCCGATGGATCACGGAGCCGTTAAAATATACTACTGCGTGAGAAGCAACCCCCTCAAACTCTATCGTAAGCTCCTTGTCCCGATACTTCTCCGGAATGGCAAATACCTTACGGTACCATGCTTTTCCGCCGGACTTATATCCCCAGTTTGCTGCGGACTCCTTTGAAAAAGGCTGTCTGACAGCCCAGTCATGAGGCAGATCGACTCTCTCCCATTCCCTTGCATCAAAGTCCTCCTGTGGTACTCCGGGACAGGCCCCTGCTTTTGAAGTATTATATATATAACTATGAGTCATTTCAACCGGCTCTCTTACGTCTCCCAGGTGGAAACTCCACTCCTTATCCATAGACAAAGAAACTCTTGTACTCATACGACAAACACCTCCGCATCTTCTTCTAATCATTAAAACATACCACCACAGTATCGTCAAGAAAAACAGCAGATCATTCCCTTGAAATAATTGCATTTATGCTTCTTTTGTAGTAAAATATGGTAAATGATCAAAATTATCATTGAACGCCTGATCGGACGAATAAATAAAAAAGGAGAATACCTATGGAATTAAAAGATTTTATGGATTTAAGTAAATTGCAGAAAATTCAGGATGCTTTTTCCGATGCGACAGGACTTGCCGCGATCGCAGTTGGCAAAAACGGGGAGTACATAACCGAAGGCAGCAATTTCACGGACTTCTGTATGAAATATACACGTAATTCCACCGAAGGAAACCGTCGCTGTGTAAAGTGTGATAATGAATGCACCGGTACCTATTACTGTCATGCCGGTCTGATGGATTTTGCCATCGACATTATGCTGAACGGCGAAAAAGTCGGAGCCATTATCGGTGGACAGGTTCTGCCACAGGAGCCGGATGATGAGAAGTTCCGTCAGACCGCCCGGGAGCTTGGTATCGATGAGGAGGCCTATGTGCAGGCTGTTCATCAGGTACCTGTCAGTTCCGAGAAACGGATCCGTGCTGCAGCAGATCTATTGGAAAATATCGTGAATCAGCTCGTAAATCTGGAATATTTCCGTCATATGAACGGAGATCGTTTTAACCAGCTTCACAATGAAGTAATGCATACTACAGATATCATTCAGGATATCAATGCCAATACCCATTCCCTGAAGTCTATCGCCAACAAGCAGAAAATGCTTTCTCTGAACGCTTCCATCGAGGCAGCCAGAAGCGGCGAGGCAGGTGTCGGCTTTGCTGTTGTTGCAAAGAGCATGGGAGAGCTTTCTTCCCAATCAGCTACCATTTATGGTGACATTGAGAAATCTGTTGCCAAGGTTACAACGGCTGTCAACGATATTGCCTCATTATTTGAACAGTAGATATTTTGAACAGATAACATTCGTAATCACTTACGGGGATATCCAGTATGAATATCCCCGTTTTTGTATAGTAAAAATCAGGCTCCATACACAACTTACGCCATATGTGGAGCCTGATTTTTATTATAATGCTGATGCCCTGAGTTACTGTCTGCTTTTCACCCTTGCATCATATTAATTACATAACGAGACGAACCTCTGTCACAGGAGTCAGCTTGTCAGCCGGGATGTAATTATCCTCGAACTTCTCACCATTCACATAGAATTCCTTGCAGCCGCTCTCTGCGCCGTTTGGATTCTCAACCTTGATCTTAAGCTTGCTTCCACGGAAATTCTTCTCCATGGTAAACTCTTTCCAGTCACTCGGAATAGAAGGAGCAATACGGATACCATCCAGATCAGGACGGATACCACAGATACCTTCTACGCAGCCTACCATACATGTAGATGCCGTACCTGTCAGCCAGTGTACATGAGAACGTCCATGGAATGGGCTCTCATCCCCCTCTGTATACTGTCCGTGTACATATGGCTCCAGCTTACGGATCTCTGCCTTGTCATTCTGTGAAGAAGGGGAGCTCTCCTCAAAATACTGGAATGCCTTGTTTCCATGTCCCATCAGTGACTCTGCAAGAATGATCCATCCCTGTGTCTGGGAGAAGATACCACCATTCTCCTTTGTTGATGGAGGGAACAGACCAGCCAGTGCACCATCAAAGTAATGATCTACATAGGAAGGAGCCATCACCTTCGCACCATAAGCGGTATTCAGCTCACGGTCTACAGACTCCAGAGCCTTCTCAGCCTGATCCTTGGTAGCCAGACCGGAAATAACGGCCCATGACTGTGGGTTCAGCCACATACTTGCCTCCGGATCCTTCTTGGAACCGATAAGCTCTCCGGTATCCTTAAAGCCACGGTTGAAACGGTCATCCTCCCACCAGAGCTTGTTGATCTTGTCGCCGATCTCTTTCTGGGTCTTGTCCAGATAAGCGATATAATCGGTATCATTCTTCTTCTGTGCGAAAAGACGCATGATAGAGAATGCATAATATAACTGCATTGCTACGAAGGAAGACTCGCCCTGTGCACCCAGACGCAGACAGTCATTCCAGTCAGCGTGAAGACCAGCCGGAAGACCATGTGGTCCCAGATGATTCATGGAGAAGTCGATCGCTCTCTGCAGATGCTCATAAACAGTTGCTTTCTTATCTACGTTAGACCAGGTAATCTCCTCATCCATAAATGCCAGATTACCTGTCTCTGAAACATACTTAAATACAGTAGGGAACAGCCACAGTGCATCATCTGCACGATATGCAGGATGTCCTGTCTCTCTTACATAATCCGGATCATCCGGTGTACCCTCATGACCGGCACGCTCATCATGATCGAAACGAACCAGTGGAAGTCCACCACCATTGTCTACCTGCGCAGACAGCATGAAACGGATCTTGTCCAGTGCTGCCTCAGGATCTGTATGAATGACACCCTGAATATCCTGAACCGTATCTCTGTATCCATATCCGTTACGCTCACCACAGTAGATAAAGGATGCAGCTCTTGACCAGGTAAAGGTCAGGAAGCACTGATAAGCATTCCATGTATTTACCATGCTGTTGAATGCAGGGCTTGGTGTATCGATCTTGAAATTATCCAGCTTAGAATGCCAGTAATTCTTTAACTCATCGATCTCTTTGTCACAGACAGAAACATCCTCGTAGCATGCAAGGATCTTGTCTGCGTCAGAAGCCTTATAACGGCCCAGTACAAATGCAAGCTCCTTTGACTCGCCCGGAGCAAGCTCCAGTGCAGTATGAAGTGCACCACAGCTGTTCTCATTGTAGTTGAGAACACCATCACACTCACCACGCTCTACAGCAACCGGATTGCCATAATCGTGATACATACCAATGAATGCTTCCTTATCACCATTGTAAGAAGTAACCTTCTGGCCTGCCATACCGAAGAAACGCTCTTTGCCGTTGCTTCCATCCGGACCCTTATACCAGTTCAGGTTGATCTGCTGCAGGATCTTGTTGCCAAGGAATAATGTGTTGGTAGTACACAGGGAATACTGCAGGTTTACCTGATCCTGATTGTAATTGTCATCATTGGAAAGCTCTGCATAACCAAATACAGAAATCTTACGTGGCTTGTCTGTGGTATTTGTCACCTTACATCTCCAAACCTCATAAACCTTTCCAAGAGGTACATAATAATCTGCCTGGGTCTTGATACCTGCATACTCAGAAAACATTGTTGTATATGCAGTACCGTGATGAACCTCACTCTTGTACTCATTCAAATCCTTGCCAACCGGCTGCCAGGAAGCAGACCAGAAATCAGCAGTCTCATCATCTCTGATGTAAATGTAACGTCCCGGTGTATCATCGCTGTTGAAGTGATAACGCAGGATACGGCCGTTCGCACCGCTCTTTACAAAGCTGTAACCACCCGCATTGTTAGAAATAATCGCACCATACTCCGGAGAACCAAGGTAGTTACACCATGGAGCCGGTGTATCCGGTCTGGTGATCACATACTCGCGGTTCTTCTCATCAAAGTAACCATAATTCATGAAAATATCCTCCTCTTTCTAGTAACGGTTTTCACCATTTTCTCATATCCCCATTATACGACACCCTTAAAAAAGGTGTCAACAACATAAACGTCATTTTCTAACAGTATTTTGATATCTTGTCACAATTCGCATATGATGACAGCCGGGGAAATTGCCGTTACAAACTTGTTTGTATAAGGTAATATCCCCGGCTGTTGTCAAGGCGACTAGCCTGGCTTTCCCACATGACTAAGCTTTAAGCCGCTGCTTTTGCGGTGCTTTTCGCCTGCTCTTGGCGAAAATGCTTAGGAATGCGGGAAAGTCATATGCGAATTTTTCACAATCAGCCGTACAGGCTGTTACCACCCACACCCGCAGACAGGGGACGCCTGCTCTTGGCGGACTCTAGCCGCTGTTTTTGCGGCGG